>SXGQ01430728.1_pt1 | contig 14784 bp, 8 predicted proteins | sample 3178371 | NCBI WGS metagenome assembly SXGQ01 (sample SAMN11356859, study PRJNA531348) | freshwater metagenome | isolation source: freshwater sample F1-20 | place: China: Fuxian Lake, Yuxi | collected 2017-12-25
GTTCCACCATCCATCAAATATAATCCACTAACAATATCTTCTTTATGATCCAACAATCTTTGAAATTGTTGTGGGGTAAATATAATATCACTATCTATCCACATCATATAATCATAATCCAGTTTACCACCATATGGTTTTTGATTTTCACCGGCTAATATATTACCACCCAAGCACATATTACGAGCGTAATAAATATTGCAACTATACTTTTGAGAATAAATAACACTATGTCCCTTGTTATAACAGTATCCTAATAGATTAGACCAACACTGTAAAAACTGTCCGCTGAATTCTCTGCCGGGTAAACAAAACAAGATTTTCATAAAATATAATTAACAAATTTGTACAATTATATATATGTATCTTTGTTACAACCTAGAAAGGATATTATAATATGGAAAATCAACTATCAAGATTCAGTGTTACAGAACTAAAGGCTTTGGTTTATGACGAATTGGCAAAGTCTGAACAAGCTCAAGCAAATATTCGTATTCTAAATCAAGAACTACGAAACAGACTTCAACCTGCACAAGGTGGAGTAACCAATCCAGACGGAAGTCAACCAACTGTTACTTCTGCTGATTTCTCTGGTGCTCCTGATGCTTAATTTATGTCGGAACCTATCAAATTTTCTCAAGAAGAACTAGATGGTTTGGGTAAAATTCAATCCAAATATCAAGAAAATACTTTCCGATTCGGACAGTTATATCTAGACAAGCTCTCTTTAGATGAAAAGTTCAAACAATTAACAGAAGCAGAAGCAAGTTTAAAAAATAACTTCTTAGAAATTCAAAAAGAAGAAGAAACTTGGTTAAACAGTATCACCACAAAGTATGGTGAAGGATCACTATCGTTGAAAGACGGTACATTTATTCCAACAAAAAAGTGATATATTAAACAAAATTCAAACAACCCACATAATTAATTTTATGTGGGTTTTTTATTGTATATATATAATTAAACATTTTAGGATATAATCTAAACAAATTTTATATTTATATCTAGCAAATATATTTTCTTATGAACATGGATCAATTTATAGTAAGACCTGGTCAAAAACCAACCGAAGAAAAAACACAAGTTATTAATGTACATAGAACTGTAAAAGGGTTCTATAAAGCATCTATTATGGAACCAGATGCAAGTGGTAATATTAATGAAGCATTTTCCACAGGCTGGAAACCAAACACTATTCTTAATAGTGGATTGGACAAAATTGCTTATATGCCTTGGGCACAAACATTTCAATTTTGTTTAATTGGTGATTATCCATATACAGGAGCAGATCCAGCAACTGCGTCATATGACGAAACAATGTTGAAAAGACCAAAAAAGATAAATGCATTTTATTTGCCCGGTCAAGGAAATTGTGGTCACATAGTATCAGGTAGCACAGTAAGATTGTTTAGAACATTTGATTTTTATAAAGAAGTAGATAATATCACTTACACTGAAGTTGGGTTTAAAGAAACTCCTGCTACACCTACATTATTTAGTAAAATTCGTTTTGATCCAACAATGAGTCTACACGCAGGACAATTTATGCGTGTTTCATATGAACTTCGTGTAAATTTGAATCCTGCTACATCAAGTGCAGGTGGATTTACACCAAATCCATTTCCTACTTTTACTGGATGGACAACTGGTTCATTAGATACAGAAGCAATTCAAAAAATTGGTTTATGTGGAATTGATAGTGGTAGTGGATTAGCTACACCAATTGACGAAGGTGGATTTTGTAATGAACCATTTGCTCCAGGACAATTAAGTTTTGGTCCTGCATTTGGATTTGTAAATCGATATTATAATGGTTCAAGCGTAAATTATTATCCATCTGCGTCTGCAACTTATGAACCAAATCCATTTAAAGCAATTGGTCCACTAACAGAATATGATACTGGTTATTCCAACATTTTTCAAATTCTTGAAGCTGGAATTTCTTCGAGTTTACAAATATCTAACGGAAAGTATAGTGGAAGTTTTTGTTGTCCATCGACTAATATATATTTACCAAGAAATTATTTTACTACAGACTTTCTATATGGCAGTTATAAACATATGGGAGATTCTACAATTTATAACAATTTTGATTATGGAACTACACTTGCAAACGGTAGATATAATTCTGCATCAGTAAATATTACTACCGTTTCCGGTATTTTAAGTAGTTCGACTGCACTCTATTTTGATAAATCTAACGGAAAATTTCCAAATTTAGATGCTTTATGGACACCATATAGTAAAATTGCAACTGAATCATCTACTGGCGGAACACCAGCATACAGTACATTCAAAAATAATTCAAATCAATTTACCGATGCATTTTATGACCCATCAATGCAAAATAGTGGTAGTTTATCATATCCTTTATATCCGTCTCGTTTAGCTGTTCCTGGTGCAACTGGTACAGGATCGTCATATGAACCTTCAAATGGTGTTTTACAAGGCAGAACTGATGCTGAAAACGCAACTAAAGGTGTTTTAATTCCTAGAACTTTTCCATACTGGGACGATTGGAATCCATTTACACCAACCGGATCATTTCCATCACCCGTAAATAAAGTGTCGAATTATTGGGTACGTGGATCAAGTATGTTTTTATCAACGCATACAGGTTCTGCAGCTGTATTTACCGCATCTGTAGATAGATCCAGTGACACAATATCAAAAGTATTTTCTGTTGAATTGCCGTTGTCAATTGTTCCATATACCAATGGTACATATTACAGAGATAAATTTGCAATATTTACAAATACAGTTGCAAATAACTTAGATATTCCATCAATTTATTGGTCAGGTGTCAATGCTCCAGCATGGAGAACGATTGGTGTTGGACCAACAAGTGCAAATATAAATCCTACATCAATGACTGATGCCGCTAAATACAATGGATACGTGTATGTTTTAGAAAACGATCAAATAAAAGATAAAGATTATTCATTAAAAGTTATATTTAGATACAGTTGGAATAGAGCTTAATTGACTTAAATTGTTATGTCATATCAATTAGTTAATTCGGGATCAACCGCTAATACTGATAACGCAGATACACTGCGTTCATCATTTGCTAAAATCAATGATAATTTTATAACATTATCCGGGAGTTTGAATTTTGACCAAATTCCCGTTGGTAGTGCGGGATCTTCTGCAGGATATATCGTTGTAAAAATAAATGGAACAAATTATAAACTTTCTATTTATAATATGTGAGATTATTTCATAACATATTTTATAGGAAATTTAAATCACTTCCTGTTTCTTATTATAAGAGAGCAAAAGAATTAATTGTTCCAACAACACTTTCTTCAAGCGTTACATCGTCATTAAATTTAAATGAGGTAAAACTTTTACCCGATTATTTTGAAGAAAAAAATAATTTTCAATTTGGTACATCCAATATAAGTCACTTTTTTACTCCTGAAATAGGCCAGTCGAATTTAGTTTTAAATAAATTAGATTATGTCTATAATGTAGAATTAATTGACAATAAAGTTGGCGTTTCTATAGATAACATCTATGGAATTGAATCATCTATTAATAAAATCAATCCCTTTATAGATAATGTGTATGGGTTCGAATCATCTATAAACAAAGTCGGTGTTTCTATAGATAATATTTATGGTTTTGAATCGTCAATTAATAAACTAGGATTTTCTTTAGATAATGTTTACGGATTCGAGTCAACGGTTAATAAAATCAGTACTTTTGTAGATAACATTTATGGTTTTGAATCGTCTATTAATAAGAACACAATAGACAAAATTTCCAGTGATTATAAAATTACAGATTTAATATTAGAAAATTTTTCCGTAAGTAAAATTGAATTTTATGTACCTGATATAGATATTGTAAAATATAGTATTAATTTAAATACATCATTACATTACAATTCAATATTTGATATATTAAATTTTAATGACAAATTATCGACTCTTGATACATTCTTTTCATTAATAGATATATCATCAAATAATTTAACTTTATCCCAAATAGATTACAAGAAAGTAATAGTTGATACGTCAAATATTAGTTTAACGTTATCTGATGTTGATTATAAAAACTTTGTAGTAGACATTTCGTCAAACAAATTAACAATACCCAGTTTAAATTATAAACCAGAATCCATAGACACTTCTGATATAATTTTTGTATTGTCTGATATTAATCATAAAAAAGTAATTGTAGATAGTTCAAATATAAGTTTATCTTTATCTGATGCAAACTGCAAGAAAGTAATAGTAGATATATCAAATATTAGTTTGAGATTAACCGACATCGAAAACAAAAAAGTTTCAATAGACACTACATCAAATAATTTAACTTTATCCCAAATAGATTACAAGAAAGTAATAATAGATGCATCTTTAAATAGTTTGGTACTATCTGATGTAGACTACAAGAAGATAATAATAGATACATCAAACACCAATTTAACTTTATCTGATGTAGACTACAAGAAAGTAATAATAGATACATCATCAAACAGTTTGGTGTTGTCTGATGCTGATTATAAAAGAGTAATAATAGATACGTCAGTTATAATTTCAACGTTATCCAATGTAGACTACAAGAAAGTAATAGTTGATACATCTTCAAACAGTTTGGTGTTATCCGACGTATACTACAAGAAAGTAATAGTTGATACATCTTCAAACAGTTTGGTATTATCTGATGTTGATTATAAGAAGGTAATAATAGATACATCAAACACCAATTTAACTTTATCTGATGTAAATTATAAGAATGTAATAGTTGATACAACGGATATAAATTCAACTTTATCTGGTGTTGATTATAAAATGGTTTTAATAGATACTTCGACTGATATTTTAACGTTATCTGATGTAAATTATAAGAAAGTAATAGTTGATACATCTTCAAACAGTTTGGTGTTATCTGATGTAAATTATAAGAAAGTAATAATAGATACATCTAATATTAATTCAACTTTATCTGATGTTAATTATAAGAGAGTTTTGATAAATACATCTAACATTAATTCAACTTTATCCGATGTAGACTACAAGAAGGTAATAATAGATACATCAAACACCAATTTAACTTTATCTGATGTAGACTACAAGAAGGTAATAATAGATACATCAAACACCAATTTAACTTTATCTGATGTAGACTACAAGAAAGTAATAGTTGATACATCATCAAATAGTTTGGTATTATCTAATTTTGATTATAAGAAAGTAATAATTGATGGTTTAAATATAAGTTTAACGTTATCCGATGTAAATCATAAGAGAGTTACAGTTGACATGTCCAATGTTAATTTAACTTTGTCCGATATTAATTATAAGAGATTAATTGTAGATACCACATTAAATAATTTAGTGTTATCTGATACAAAATACAATAATGTCAATATAGATACTTTTAATTTCAATTCAAACATTAATGTTTTTGAATATATAAAAAATCTTTCTGACTTAAATAACAACAATGTAAAATTATCTGATATATTGATTTCACCAATTAACGCTGATAAATTTGAATCACATATAAAATTAAATGACGTTTCATATAAATTTATTATTACCAATCAAATAACTTCTTCAAAAGAATTAACCGATCTTTCAGTAAAATCAGAATATTTCTTTGTTACTAATGATAACCAATTTAATAGTTTATTATATGATTCAAACATCGAATCAATTTTATCTAATTTAAATTTAAATAATTTAAGTTATCAACTATCTATAGAACCAATAAATTCAAAAGTTAATATTTCATTGAATTATGTTTATACTCCTGAAATGGTTTTGTTGGGTATAAAACCTAAAATTGATTATTTGAAATTTAAACAAACAATTGATAATAATTCAAAATTAAATAATTTAGTATATAATTTATCAAGAGATGTTATCGAAGAAAAAATTGAATTATCAGTTGATAATGTATATAGTAAGGAATTAGTTACATCAAACATTTCATTTGTTCCATATGATAGTTCTTCGAGGTTGACGTTCAATAGTTCATCTTTAAGACATTATGTTCGTCAAATAAATGAAATATTCTATATGTCTGGAAGTCAATTGACATCAAGTATAATAGATTATCAAGATGATATAGAATTAATTGTAATTGGAAAAGGATCTACATCTATTTATAAAGATAATTTAGATTATAATTTACCTTATAGAGCTAGCTTTTTAGTAAAAAATTGGCCATATCATCAATATAACACAAGCAGTTATTGGTATTTACCCGTACCGTTAAATGCATCAAATGATGACATATTAGCATCTGGAGATATTTGGATTACTGCATCTTTCCAAAACGGAATTGATGTATTTACAGATCAATACGGGTTTGCTATAGATATATAATAAATCTTTATATTTATAATGTATAATTATTAATAATGAGAATCACGGATCTACCAATCTTGTATACAGCGTCATTTAACGATATCTTATATATCGTTAATACGAATGATACGTCGGATTTCATATCCGGATCAAGTAAACAGATAACTGTAAGTAATTTTTTTACATCAAGTGGAATTTTTGGAGGTACATCAAGTCCTAGTGCGCCTATTACTGGTTTTAGAATTTTAAGTGAAAAAATAATTTCTGACGGATTGACTACTGTTTATAATATAAGTAGCAGTGTATCAGATCAATCGAAAGATATATTTTTATTCATTAATGGTGTAAATCAAACACCAGAAATTAACTATACATTAACATCCTCCGTTTTAACTTTATATGGATCTCCAATGTCAGGCAGTGAGATCGAAATAAGAAGATTTGAAATAAGTAGTAGTTTATTCATCGGAATAACTACACAAAAGTTTATATCCGATGGTTTAACACTTAATTATAATATTACAAGTAGTACGGATGATACCGCAAAAGACGTTTTCTTGTTTATAAATGGTGTAAATCAAACTCCTGATATAAATTATAGTCTTTTAAATTCAAATTTAACATTGTTTGGTTCTCCTATTTCGGGAAGTGAAATTGAAATTAGAAAGTTTGATCTAAATACTGGTCCAGGAGGCACAAAATTAATTACAGGTTCAACATATCCAATTACAGCGAGTTATTCAATAACATCTAGTTATGTTCAAACTACAACTAGTGGAAAATCAATAGCGTTATCATTTATACTTGGATAATTATATAAAGAGAATTTTATGGCTGCACCAAATATTGTAAATATAACAACATTAACAGGTAAAACTACTTATGTTAATTTAACTACTACTGGTTCTACTTCTATTTTAAGCAATCCAATTGGAAGTAATAAAGTATATAAAATTAATAGTTTGTTAGTAAGTAATACTGACACTGCAAACGCAATTGCGATTACAGCCAATTATTATGATAGTTCTTCTATGATTGATGCAACTACATCAGGCAGTTTAGCTGGTTCAGTCACCATATCAGCAAAAAGTAATTTTGTAATTTTAGATAAAACCACTGCTATATACTTAGAAGAAAATAAATCAATAGGAGCAACTGCAAATTCAGCATCAAAATTGACTGTAATCTGTTCTTATGAGGACATTGGATAGTAAAAAGTAATGATTCAACTAGAATAAAATAATACATTTCATACTAAAATTACAGTATATTTATATAAAAATGTTTTATTTAATTCTTTAACAAGTTAATATTTAATAATAATGGCACTAAATCAATTAAGAAGCGATCAATTATACACTGGGTCATTGTCTTCATTCCCGATTACAAGTAGTTGGGCTATAGAAGCAGTAAGTGCATCTTATTCTAGAAATGCCAACTCGTTAAATAATACGTCATCAAATATATTTGCTACTACCGGAAGTAATACATTTGAAGGTAATCAATTAATTAAAGGTAACTTAAATATTGAAGGAAATTTAGTTGCTGAACAATTTATTATCAGTTCATCAATTAGTTATTTTACTAGTTCATTTTTCAATGGCAGTACTAAATTTGGTGATAGTTTAACTGATACTCATGAATTTACAGGATCCATTTTGTCCGATGGTACTAGTAGTTTTTCATATGTAGGAATTGGAACTACTACTCCAATTCAAAAATTAGAAATTAAAGATGGTAATTTATACATAAATCAATCTGTTACTGGTAGTTCTGTTTCTTCTAGTTATATTGAATTTTCACAAAATTTGGGAGATAATACTGTTGCCAATAAGATAAAATTATACAATGCATCAAATTGGGTAGCTGGATTAGGTGTTAGTCCTAACGATTTAGATTATTTTACCGGAGATAATCATAGATTTTATGTTGGCAGTACTCAAATATCACCGGGAACTCAGTTATTTACAATTTTAAAAACAGGAAAAATAGGTGTAAATAACACCAATCCTGCGTATACATTGGATATTGGTGGAGATCTAAATTTATATGAAGGTATATATCATTATATTGGGACTAACAAATTTATTAAAGGTGATGGTTCAACTTATGTTCAATTATATACAGGAACAAATAATCTAACAGTAAGAAATAATACAGATACTGCCGATTTATTTGTAATAAAAAATGATGGGTTGGTTGGAATAAATGTATCAAATCCAAAAAATACATTAGACGTTAGTGGTAATATTAGTGCAAGTTATATTACCGCTTCTGCTTTTATAGGAAATCTAAGCGGATCAGTATATGGAACATCAAGCTGGTCATCAAATACAATTTCATCAAGTTATAGTGTAACTGCTTCCAATTCAAATACATCTAGTTATGTAATGTCATCTAGTTATGCATCTGTCGCATCAAATGCTACATTTGCAGATTCGTCTAGTTATTCTTCCGGCACTTCAACCGCATTGAGTGCATCATTTACATTATCATCTAGTTACGCATCAGTCGCATCAAACGCTACAAGCGCTTCTTTGTCAGAAACATCAAGTTATTCAATTTTTTCTAACAGTTCCTCATTCGCAATAACATCAAGTAACAGTGTAACGTCATCGTTGTCGATCACTTCAAGTTATTCTAATTATTCAATAAGTACTTCAAATTCAGTTAGTTCAAGTTATACGTTATCTTCCAGTTATGCATTAACTTCTTCATATGCATTAAGTTCCAGTTATGCATTGAGTTCTAGTTATGGACTATTTGCGACTAGTGCATCATATTCTGATACTACAACAAATGCATTAAGTTCATCGTATTCAAATACATCAAGTTATTCTGAAAACTCATCAACTTCAGTAAGTTCCAGTCATTCTCTCACATCGAGTTATTCTGTAATTTCTTCAACTGCAATTAGTTCAAGTCATTCTATTACATCTTCTAATGCAAATAGTTCGTCAATTGCAATTACATCTAGTTATTCAAATTATTCAGTAAGTGCGTCAAATGCAAATATATCAATTACATCTAGTTATTCAAATTATTCAGTAAGTTCATCTTATAATTTAAGTTCAAGTTATTCAATAACTTCATCATTCTCTGAAACATCGAGTTTTTCAATAACTTCATCTAATGCAAATACAGCATCTGTTTCTTTAATATCTATTAATTCTGCAGTTGCAACCACATCTTCTTATGGAATTACTTCAAGTTATTCTGAAATTTCATCAGTATCAATAACTTCTAGTTATGTGACAGGAAGTAATTCTACAATAGGAAATTTAAATTCCAACATAATTAGTTCAAGTAATTACTATGGTATAAATGCATCGTTTAATAATATTACTAGTAGCGGTCCAATTTATATAAGCGGCAGTAATGCTTATATTCAATTACTACCTGTAAATGATATTTCGATTCCATCAAATATTACAGCAAGTTATATTTATGCAAGTGGTTCAACAAACGATCTGTATTTTACACAATATTCAGGACCATATACTAATACAACACGTTTACGTTGGTTAGAAAGTAATTTGTACACCGGCATATTACACGGTGGCATATTAACTAGCACTCCTGGCTCAACCACATTTACTGTTACTGAAGGTGAAGGTTTAATTGTATCATTGAATGCATTTACCGCAAGTGCTCCATATCCAACTGTTAAACTGATTAGTTGGGCAACATCTACTCAACCAATTACATACAGTGGTAGTGCAAAAATAACATATGTTGGTATTAATGATATTGGTGGAATAGTACAACAAACAAATGCGTGGGGAAGTACTGATATAAATCAATGGGACAATCAAATTGAATTGGGTGTTGTATTACATTTGAGTGGAAGTGTAAGTAGTGGTGTATTTAATAGCCAACAAATATCATATGGAATTCCACAACAAACAGATGATTTTTTCAGAGCGTTTGGTCCATTAAAAATAAGTGGACATACATTACAGGCTAGTGGTAGCAGTCCAACATTAAGCATTAAAAAAACAGGTGGCAGTGCATACCGTGAAGGTGCAAATTATGTAAGTAACCCAAACCATCCAAGTACGGTCGTTGAAAATGACGTTAATACTAGTAAAATTTATAGATATTATCTGTCAGGTTCTACACCAATAATTGATACAGGTATTGTTAATGCGGGTTATACAACAATTGATAATGACAATTATGTGAATACTGCAACTGGTCAATTGGCTACAGTTGGCGATAGTAATTGGACAATACAAAGAGTATTCTGGATACCAAATAGTCCTACTAATGCGTTTATAGTTTATTATGGTAACGCAACTTATTCTACTTTACTTAATGCGGTAAATGCAAAAGACAGTGAACCGTTTGCTGAATCACCTAATACGACATTAAATGCAATATTTGTAGGTTATATTATTATTGAAGGTGGTGTGGGTAGAGATTTATTGAATTCGAATGAATGTACAATAATTCAAGGTGGATTATTTAGAAATGTTGGTGGTATTGGTAGTAGTGGAACTGCTCCTGTATCTACAACATTAGCAGGATTAAGTGACGTTGCTTTATCTGGTTTATCTGCGGGTGATTTATTAGTATATGGTGGTGGTCAATGGAATAACAATAAAACATTAACTGGAAATTATATTATTACAGGATCATTGACTGTACAATCAGGAATTACAGGCAATTTGACTGGAACCAGTAGTTGGTCATCAAATACAATATCATCAAGTTTTTCAAGTACATCATCATATTCTACAACTGCATCGGACTCTATTTCATCGTCATACTCAAATACTGCGTCATACGCAAATACATCATCATATTCAATTAGTGCAAGTAATTCATCTACATCAAGTTATATTTCACCATTATTTATTTCTGCATCTGCAGTCGATTCTGGGTTTGGTAGTAGTGGTGGAACCGGATTTCCTTTTACTGGAAGTGGATTTGTTAGTGGATCTATAATAGTTACTGGTTCAATTGAAGCTTATAATATTACTGCAAGTTTATTAGGTACCGCATCTTATTCACAAACATCATCATTTTCTATATCATCCAGTTTTGGTTTAAGTTCATCTTATAGTTTGACTTCTTCATATGCCGATAGTTCAAGTTATGCTTTATCTTCTTCATATGCTGATAACGCATCTTATAGTTTAAGTTCCAGTTATTCAATAACTTCTTCTTATAGTTTAAGTTCTAGTTATGCATTTAGTTCATCTTACAGTTTCAGTTCATCATACGCATTAAGTTCTAGTTATACTTTATCATCTTCGTATGCGTTAAGTGCTACAAGTGCAAGTTATTCAATAACTTCTAGTTATAGTTTGAGTTCATCATACGCATTAAGTTCTAGTTATACTTTATCTTCTTCATATGCTGATAGTTCATCTTATAGTTTCACTTCTAGTTACGCATTGACTTCTAGTTATGTTTTAAGTGCGTCTTACAGTTTGACTTCTAGTTATTCATTAAGTTCAAGCAATTCAAATACTTCAAGTCAAGCATCTACTTCTAGTTTCATGGAACTTTTGTTTATTTCTGCTTCTGCTGCAACAGCAGGATTTAGAGATGGAACTACTATAATTACATCATCTTTACAAACAGGAAGCATTTCAACTCAAACAATTGCATATAACATTTCCACATCTCAAGAATTTACAGTAAGTGGATTAAATTTACAACAAAATAAATGGGATGTTTCGGTGTTAGAAGAATGGTTCCAAGGAGAAGTTCCTGGTGGAGATCAATATTATGCAAGTACAAGCATATTATTGCATTTTAGTGGATCGGATGGTTCTACCGATTTTATTAATAATGGTACTTCTAGCGTAACATTAACTGGTAATCTTAGTAATGCAGTAATAACATCATCAGTATTTAAATTTGGATCTTCTAGTTTATATGCATCTGGAAATTCTAGTCGTATAAGTGTATCTCCTGCAGATGTATTTTCTAGAGCAACTACATTTAGCGATTTTACATTTGAAGGATGGTTAAATTTTATATCAACAGGATCAAGTACAGAAGCAGTAATTTGGGCTGATTTGAATCAGAATTTTCGATTTGGTATAACTAATGATAAATTATTTGCATTTTATAGTGCAAATGGAGTATCAAGTACAAATTATGGAACCACCACAATTTCAAAAAACACTTGGTATCATTTTGCTTGGTCAAAAAAATCATTTGTACATTATGTGTTTTTAAATGGTAATATAGAAACACAATTTAATGCTAACACTGCACACGGAATTCCATCAAGCTTAACTACAGTATATTTAGGGGCTAATCGGGACGGACTTGCTAATTTTAAAGGTTATTTAGATGATATTAGATGGACCAGAGAATATGGACGTTATACTGCAAGTTTTTCTGCACCAACGGAGGAATATCCAAATAGTTCTTCATACATACAATATCCAACAATGTATAAAGCTATTGTTGGTGGGTTTAACGATACTACTTCGGATTACGGAGTAATAAAATCAGACAATAATACGTTAAAAATAAGAAAAATGTCAGTTACTGGTAACCCCGTAAGTGGTTCATTGAAATTAAGTTCTAGTGTTGATAGAGTATATGTAAATGTATTAGATTATAGTAGTGTAAATGTTACTGCAAGTTACACGTTGTCAACATTGAGTTCAAGTTATTCTATTACATCATCATATTCAAATAATTCTGACAATTCTTTACAATTAAACAATACAAGTTCAACTGTATTTGCTACTACAGGAAGTAATATATTTTACGGAAATCAATTTATTGTAGGAACTATTACTGCTTCTAATTTTAGTGGGTCATTAATAGGATCAAGTGTTAGTTCAAGTTATGCATTAAGTTCAAGTAACGCATTTAGTTCAAGTTATACGTTATCATCGTCATATGCATTAACTTCTAGTTATGCATTTAGTTCAAGTTACGCATTAAGTTCGTCTTATTCGTTAAGTTCTTCGGTATCAATAACATCTAGTTATGCTCTAAATGCTGGTTCGTCTTTGATTACAGGAAGTACATATCCAATCACTTCAAGTTGGGCTTTAAATTCTAACACATCAAGTTACGCATTAAATAGTGCTAACGTAATTACTGTAAATGATGAGGGGTCGCCAATTACATCAAATGTTACGAGTTTTAATTTTGTTGGTACTGGCGTAATAGCATCTGCTGTGGGAAATGATGTAACTGTTACGATTAGTGGTGGCGGAGGATCTAGTGGATCTGTATCAGTTTATGATGAAGGAAATCTATTAACTGCTGCGGTAGCAAGTTTAAATTTCGTTGGATCTGCAGTAACTGCAACAAATGTTGGAGATAATGTTACTGTAACAATCACAGGTGGTGGAGGCGGAGATGCTTTTCCATATACAGGAAGTGCAAAAATTACAGGAAGTTTAGTTGTAACAGGAAGTATAAATGCTTATTCGTTTACTGGTTCATTGATGGGAAATTCTACAAATGGACTTCCTAGTGGAGGATCTGCTGGACAATATTTGGTAAAAAATAGTGGAACCGATTATGATACAATTTGGGCAACAAATCAACCAGTTCAAACTATTTCTTATATTGCTGATGGATTGACTAGTGATTTTACAGTTTCATCTAGTTATCACGATGTAAATCAATTGTTGGTAAATGTAAACGGTATAATACAAACTCCGTTAAGACATTATTATATTAATAGTTCTTCATTTTATGATTCAGTTGTATTGGATCAAACTCCTGTTTCTAATAGTGTTGTTGAAATAAGAACGTTGCAAAGTTCTACAACATTATCTACTATAGGATTTGCTACTAGCGGAAGTAATATTTTTTATGGAACACAAACAATTCAAAACGGTTATTCGGTGTTAACTCAAGTAAGTTCATCTTTAAATTTCGTAAATGATGCTGCTGCAGCATCGGCTGGGGTTCCACTAGGCGGACTATATAGAAATGGAAATGCAATACAAATACGATTGAGTTAATATATTTATAATATATGATAAAATTAAAGACCATAATTAGAGAAATTTTTGACGCAAATTTATTAGAAAATAATGTTGAAATAACAATCTATTGCGATATGGACGGTGTACTATGCGACTTTGAAAAACAATTTGAAACTTTAACAAATACTCCACCAAAAGAATTTGAAGCATCTAATGGTACAAAAGAATTTTGGAATGTCATTTTAAAAGAAGGTGAAGAATTCTGGTCAACTATGCAACCAATGCCAGAATTTGATTATTTTAAAAAAGAATTAATTTCACTATCAATAGATGGTAGATTTAAATTAAAATTCTTAACAAGTACAAGCGCAGGACAAATATTAAGAAACTATCCCCGCCAAGAAGCTGTAGACTATATCAAAAATATAGAATTTGGTAAAAGAGCCTGGTTAAGAACACATTGGTCAGGTCCTGTATCAATTATATTCAGTGATTCTGGTAAAAGTAAAGCCAAACACGCAACACCAAATAGTATCTTA
>SXGQ01652450.1_pt1 | contig 14782 bp, 10 predicted proteins | sample 3178371 | NCBI WGS metagenome assembly SXGQ01 (sample SAMN11356859, study PRJNA531348) | freshwater metagenome | isolation source: freshwater sample F1-20 | place: China: Fuxian Lake, Yuxi | collected 2017-12-25
CAGTCGGCAGTCGGCAGTCGGCAGTCGGCAGTCGGCAGTCGGCAGTCGGCAGTCGGCAGTCGGCAGTCGGCAGTCGGCAGTCGGCAGTCGGCAGTCGGCAGTCGGCAGTCGGCGGTGGGCAGTCGGCAGTGGGCAGCGCTGGCGGCTACTGACTACTGACTACTGACTACTGACTACCGCCTACCGCCCACCGCCCCCCGCCCCCGCCCCCGTAGTTGCGGACCACCGCTTTGTGGTGTAGCTCGGCGGGGTGCGTTCGTTTTTCCTCGCGATGATTGTTCGTTTCTCCCGGCTGGCTGGGCTGGCCGGGGTGTTTGCTGCGGCGGTGTCGCCGCTGGGGGCGCAGACGCCGGGGCCGGGGTGGGCGCTGAATTGGAGCGATGAGTTTGACGGGGCGGCGCTGGATACGACGAAGTGGAGCATCACGACCGGCGCGCGGCGCGATGCGCAGAATGTGGCGGCGGCGGTGGCGGTGGCCGGCGGGGCGATGACGATTTCGACGTATACGGAGGGCGGGGTGCATAAGACGGGGTTCATCGGATCGAGCGGGAAGTTCGATAATGCGTACGGGTATTGGGAGGCGCGGGTGCGGTTTACGTCGCGCGACGGGATGTGGTCGGCGTTTTGGATCCAGTCGCCCACCATTAATAATACGGGGAATAATCCGGCGGCAAACGGGACGGAGATCGATGTGGTGGAGCATCGGAACAAGGATAGCGCGGGCACGGTGATCAATAATCGGACGGTGACGAATATCCACTGGGACGGCTACGGGGCGGACCATAAGAGCATCGGGAGCGGGCTGGTGAATAATCCGGGGGCGACGGGGCTGCAGGGGAACTGGCACACGTACGGGGTGCTTTGGGAGCCGGGGATTCAGCGTTTTTATATCGATGGCGTGGAGGTGTGGTCGCAGACGACGGCGGTGTCGCAGATTAATCATTTCATTTACCTGACGAGCGAGGTGGAGACGGGCGGCTGGGCTTACAACATCCCGGCGGGCGGTTACGGGACGCTGGGGTCGGCGACGAATGCGAAGATGGAGGTGGATTATGTGCGGTTTTATTCGCGCGCGGAGCGGGTGGGGAACGGGGCGTTTACGAATCGCGTGGGGAATTGGGATCCGGCGGGGAATTCGTCGTGGTCCTCGACGGGCGGTCGCAGCGGCGGAGGCGGCGGGCGCATTAATCCGCAGACGACGTCGGGCGCGAACTTCGAGCAGACGGTGGCGGGGCTGGTTCCGGGCGTGCCGTATGTGCTGACGGGCTGGGGCACGGTGGGCTCGGCAGCGTGGCCGGATATTCGAATCGGCGTGAAGAACCACGGGGGCGCGCAGGTTTACGATGCAATCAGCAGCACGGGATTCACGGAGGCGGAGGTGCCTTTTACAACGGGGATGACGAATACGTCGGCGCGCATCTTCGCGTGGGTGCCGACGCAATGGGGCGATGCGTACGCCGACGACATGCAGGTGCGGCGCGCGGCGGCGGTGATGGACGCGGGATTCGAGTCGGGGGTGGAGGATGAATTTTGGGCGCCGTACGGCGATACGCTGGTGCATTCGTGGCAGCCGGTGCGGTCGGGCGGTTATGCGTTCCGCTTTAACAATCCGGCGGCAGATCGCGGGCTGGAGCAGATCGTGCGCGGGCTGACTCCGGGGGCGACTTACCGGCTTTCGTGCTGGATGCGCACGGACAATCAATCGCTGCAACTCGGCGTGAAAAACCACGGCGCAGCGCAGACTTCGACGAGCAAGACGGGCACGGGCAATACGTGGACGAAGCACACGCATACGTTCACGATGGGTGCGGCTTCGACGAGCGCGACGGTGTTTGCGTATATTCCATCGACGGCGGCGAACAGCGTGGTGGATGTGGACGATTTCTTCCTCGCGGAGTCGCTCGCAGCAGAGTGGACGGCGACGGACGTCGGCACCGTAGGCCTCGCGGGCGAAAGCGGGATACGCGGCGGCCGCTGGGTGTTGCGCGGCGCGGGCAGCGATATCTGGGGCACGGCGGACAGTCATCGTTTTGTGCAAAAGAGCCTGACAGGCGACGGCGCGGTGACGGCACGGCTGCGGAGTTTTGAGACCGACCGCACGACTTCAAAAAGCGGCGTGATGATGCGCGCCTCACTCGCCGCGGATGCGCAAGTGGTGCATCTCGGCTGGCGCGGCGACGACCGCATGGAAACCATCCGCCGGACAGCGACCGCCGCAAGCGCGACCGGCGACCTCGGTGCCGTGGGAAGCCGCGTGGAGTGGGTGCGGATTCATCGGCGCGGCAATGTGTTCACCACGCTGCAATCCGCGGATGGAGTTACATGGACACCGCTCGGCGCGGCACAGACCATCGCGATGCCCGCGACGATTTTCGCCGGACTCTCCGCCTGCGCCGCGACGACAACCGACTGGACGGAAACGAGCGTGGAAAATCTGAGCGTCGCAGCGGACGCAGCACCGACCATCGCAGCGCCGGCAAACCAATCCATCAGCGAAAACTCCGCGACCTCGGCGCTGGCATATACCGTGGGCGATGACTTTACCGCGGCAGCATCGCTCACGGTGACGAAGGCATCTTCCAACACGACGCTCGTGCCCGCTGCAAACATCGTCCTCGGCGGAAGCGGAGCGAATCGCACGGTGACGGTTACGCCAGCGCTGAATCAAAGCGGGACGACAACCATCACGCTCACCGTGAGCGACGGCGTGCTGACGACGAGCGATACATTTGTGCTCACCGTCGTGGACCTGACCACGCCGGTAACGGTGACAGTTCCCATCGCCACAAGCGCAGACGACGCCGAGGAATCCGCAGCGGGCGCCGTGAGCCTCACGAGCACGGACATCGAACTCGTGGACGACGGCGGCTTGCAAACGGTCGGCCTGCGCTTCGCCGGACTGAACATCCCGCAAGGCGCGGTGATTAGCAGCGCGACGATTCAGTTTAAGACAGACGAAGTGCAGAGCGAGGCGACTACACTCGACATCGCCGCGCAGGCCGCAGACACAGCGCCCGTTTTCACAACAACCGCAAGCAGCCTGAGCAGCCGCGCAATCACGAATACAACCGTCCTCTGGCAGCCAGCCGCTTGGAACACCATCGGCGAAGCGACCGCCACGCAGCGCACACCGAACCTCGCAGCGCTCGTTCAGGAAATCGTCTCGCGCCCCGGCTGGGCGAGCGGGAACGCGATTGCATTCCTCATCGAAGGAACCGGCCATCGCACCGCGGAGGCTTTCGACAAAGCCGGCGGCGTCCCGGCGACGCTGAGCGTGACGTATTCCGTGCAATCGAACGCGACTTTTGCGCAATGGATGACCTCCTTCCCCGCGCTCACCGGCAACAACGCCCTAAGCACCGCGAACCCCGACGGCGACGCATTTAACAACCTGCTCGAATACGCCCTCGCCACCAGCCCAGCGCAGTCAAACGCCGCGTCATACAGCATCGCACAGCAAGGCAACACGCTCATCTTCACCTACACCAGACCGAGCGTCGCACCCGACCTCACGTATGCCGTTGAGTGGAGCCAGACGCTCGCCGCCGCAAGCTGGAGCACCGCCGGAGTCACGCAGCAAATCCTCAGCGACAACGGAACCATCCGCACGGTAAAAGCCATCGTCCCCGCAGGCACGGCCGCTCTATTCCTCCGGCTGAAAGTCAATTCGCCGTAAACGACGAACGCTGGGGACAAGCTGTTCCCACGGAGACGTTCTAGGCGCTTGACTCTCCCATATTGCCGTCGCAGAACTCCCGAAAACATGAAAGCACTCTCCATTATCTCCGCAGCAATTCTCCTCACCGCATCCGCCATCGCCGAGGTGCCAAAATGGGGCAACGACGTCAGCAAGGCCGTATCGCAGGCCGGCCGAGAAAAGAAACTGGGATTCATCCTTATGGGCCGCGAGGCCTGCAGTAACTGCCAGGCAACCAAGGCCCTCGTGAACGAAGGAAAAGTTCCGGTCACAGCCGACGCGTTCGTCATCGCGGACATCAATGTGGACGACCAAAGGGCTCAGGCGGAATTCAACAAGAAGTTCAAAAAGGAATCGTTCGGCAATACGCTTCCTTTCGTCGTGATCACCGACAGCAAAGGAAAAGCGCTCGCCAGCTATAGCGGATTCAAAGACGCCGCAACACTCACGACGATGATCGAAGACGCGAAGAAGAAGGCTCCGGCCGCGAAGTAGCGCCTTGACGAACAGCAAGCCGGCCTTTCGGCGACCATTCCGAAAGCCAAATGATCGACTTCCGTCTTAAAGGATTGCACCCTGCACCCGTTTGAGCGCCTCTGAAACAGCCGTGCTTTGCGGCGCAAGCCGGGATGCCTCGCTTAGATGTTGCACGGCCTCCTTGAATCGGCCGTCCCTTTCCAAGAGCAACCCGTATTGGTAATGAACCTGCGGGCTCGCCATCTTTCCCTCGATCATTCTCACAAAAACCGCCTCGGCTGAGGCGGTTTCTCCTGCCGCCGATAGAGCTGTGGCGTAATTGCATAAAGTAAACGGCTCGTTCGGGCGAAGAGAGAGGGAGTTTCGGAAATCCCGCGCAGCCAGCTTATGATTACCTTCGCGCATATGCACTGCGCCGAGTTCATTCCAGCAAATCGCGTTTTCAGGGAAAATCCTGAGCGAAGCCTCCATATACTCAATTGCCTTCTTCGTATCGCCAGACCGGACGTAAGTGTAGGCCAGATGCTCATAAGCCATCGCGTTATTCTGCGTCACCATCACAGCATGGGAAAACAGAGTCCGGCTGTTTTCCCACTTGGAGACCTGCGATGCGGTCGCGATTCCCAAAACCGCGAGCACAATTCCTGACGCTGCCATCTTCCATCGTGAAAGAGCTGGCAACACGGAGTCTATAAGAAAGACTCCGCTCATAAAAACACCCACCTGCGCGAAGTAAAGGAAGCGGTCCGCGCGCGCTTGGGAACCAACCTGCACGAGGCCCAGATTCGGCACCAGCATTCCGAGAAACATGAGCCAGCCGATGAGCAGGTATGGATGTCGGCGCCATTTCCAGACTGCGATACCCGTAATCGCAAGCAGGGCCGCCATAATCCAAAGTGCCGGAGTCCATTGCGCCACGCCGGGATGCGGGTAAAACACCGCCAGTTTCGCCGGCCAGACAAGGTCACGGAGATACGCACCGTAGGAGCACAGGGCGTTCGTGATCCGCGCATCGAGCGGGAGCGTCTCGAGACTGAGGACCGAATTTCGCGACTTTGTCGCCTGAGTCGCAATGAAGGAGATGACGCCCGAGAGCGCGAAGAACGGCAGCTTTTCGAGGACTAAACGCGGCCATCGCACCAACCCAAATCGCCGCAAAGGCCAGCCATCCAGGAGCAAAAGGACACACGGAAAAGTGACCGCCATCGGCTTTGCGAGCAGCGCCGCACCGAACGCGCCGAGCGCCCCCCACCAAAAGGCTTTCCTCCCCTTCTCCGCCCACCGAATCCAGAGAAAGAGCGCGAGCATGAAGAAAAACCCGCAAAGAACGTTCTTTCTTTCAGCAACCCACGCCACGGATTCAACATTCACCGGGTGAAGGCCGAAGAGCATCGCGACCATGGCCGATGGCCAGCGACGCTGGGTCATCCGGCTCAACGCAAGGAAGAGAAACACCATCGCACCGATGTGCCATAGGACGTTCTCGATGTGCATCGCCATTGGATTCAGACCGAAAAGAGCGACATCGGTCATAAAAGAGACCGTCGTCAGTGGCACCCAAAGACTCGCGTGCGGCTCCGTGAACGCCTTCGTCACGCCGTCCACCGTCAATCCGGCTCGGACCGTCGAATTTTCAAATACATGGCTCGTGTCGTCGAGGTGGACGAAATCGCAATGCATTACTCCCGAAAATACGACAAAGACCAACGCCGCCATCGCGAGTGCGATGGAGCGGATGCTGGTATTCTCGGTCACGGTCGGGCTGGGCTGCATTCTGCACGGGCAAATAGCAGCTTTCCCGCCACGTCTCGGGGGTTGTGTCCGGGCGGCGACAGAAGGCATTTTTCATCGGGAATGAAAGCCGCGCTTGTCAGCGGGGGCTGAATCCGCAAACTTTCGCGATCCATGCCATCTGTTTTAATTCCAACACCGCTTCGCAAACTCACGAACGAACTTTCCGAGGTCAGCGCCGCCGGCGCGAGCGTCGGCGAGGTTATCGAGAACCTCGACAAGGCTTTCCCCGGCATCAAGGACCGCATTTACGATGAAGCGGGCGAAGTGCGCCGGTTCATTCTCATTCACGTCAACGGAGAGGACATCCGTTTTCTCGACGGCGTTAAGACTGCCGTGACCGATCGCGACGAAATCAGCATCACGCCCGCGCTCGCCGGGGGCTAGAAAATTCCCGAAGGCTGGCGTTGACAGGGACGGCGGGGTCGTTATTGTCCTCACCCTTTTTCATCACTTTCTTTTATGCCTAAACGCACATATCAAGGTTCCAAGCGCACCCGCAAACAACAGTTCGGTTTCCGCGCTCGCATGAAGACGAAGAACGGTCGCGCGACTCTCTCGCGCCGCCGCCAGCGTGGACGGAAGCGCCTCCTGCCGAAAGGCGTCGAGGTGCATTTCGCACGTCATACGCTGGCCTGAGTCCCACCCAGCCAGACTCAAACTTTCGCCAGGACGCGGCGGACGATTCCACGAATCGCCCGCCGCGTCTGCGCTTTCCCGGAAAAGCACGGATGAACCTCGCATCGGAGTTTGCGCGGGTCAGGACGGAAGGCGCTGCGGTTCACGGGAAACTGATGCTGCTTGGGGTTTTGAAAAATGTGGACGCCAAGCCGGCGCGCATCGGGTTCATCACTTCGAAAAAAGTCGGTGGCGCAGTAGAGCGCAACAGGGTCCGACGGCGATTGCGCGAGATTGTGCGGCTTGCGCGACCTTCACTGCTGGACGGAACGTGGATCGTCGTCATCGCCAAGCCGCGCTCGGCTTCTGCGGGAACCTCGGCGTTGCGCGAAGAGTGGTCCGCTCTGGCAAAACGCGCGGGGGTGGTTGCATGAGATGGGCCATCTGCAAACTGCTCCGCGGCTACAAACTTTTCATTTCGCCGCTGCTTCATGCGCTCGCACCGGGAGCCGGCTGTCGCTTTGAACCGACGTGCTCCGAATATTTCGCTGGCGCAGTCGAGAAACACGGCGTCCTCCGCGGAACCCGCCTCGGAATCCGACGCATCTGCCGGTGCAATCCGTGGTGCGAGCCCGGATATGATCCGGTACCGGATGTCGAAAATTTAAACCCTCCGCGTGACAATTCCCCACAAACCGCTAAACACGCCGCCCCTCCGGAACGACCGCACACAAACCGCTAATTTATGGATCGCAAAGCCATCGTTATTCTCATCCTCGTCGTCGGGGGCTACTTCGGATACCACTACGGTGTTTACATGCCAAAGTACCGCGACTGGCAGGTAAAGCAGGCCGCATGGAAAGCCGAGCAGGCCCGCATTGAGGAGGAAAAGAAAAAGAACGCGCCCGCGGAGGCACCGGCGGTCGAGGCTCCTGCGGCATCCGGACAAGCAGCAGCGCCCGCAGCATCGGCGGTTCCGGAGATTCGTTCGGCCGCACCGGCCATGCCGCCTGTCACGCTTTCCAGCGTTCCCGGAAGCGTGGAATACGGGTTCACCGCGGAGGGCGGCGGCATATCGCGTGTCCTGCTTAAAAAACACCTCGAAGACAAGGACCGCGGCACCATCGTGACGCTCAATGAATTCGGAACCATCCCGATTGGCGCACTTTCAGAAACCGCGGGCAATGAGGCGTTCGTCAAGCTCCCGTGGACGATGCAGGTCGACGAAGCGAAGCGTGTCGTGACCTTCGAACGCGCAGACGACGCCAAGAAGATCAAGACCGTCAAAAAGTTCACCCTCCCGCAAAACGACTCCCTGAAAGACGAATACGTTGTCGGGCTCGAAATCACCTATACCAATACCGGCACCGGCCCGATGATGGTTCCTTCGAATTACCTCCACCTCGGCAGTTGCTCGCCGCTGCGGCAGGACGACATGCCGCTCTACCAGACGTTCAACTGGTGGCAGGACGGCACGAATCACTCCACCACTTCTGATTGGTTCGGCGCGGGCGGGTTCCTTTTCTGGAGCCATCCGGAGCGCCCGGAATACCGCCAGTCGAGCGAACAGATTCGCTGGGCGGCGGTAGCGAACCAATACTTCACCACGCAGGCCGTCATCCTCAGCGAACAAGGCTCCACAGAGGAAACCCTGCGCAAAACCCTCGGCAGCACCGTATGGGCGAAACGCTCGGAGATTTCCGCAGACGCATGGCGCGCGGCAAACCACGCGCTGACCAGCAGCCATCGCCTTTACCGCGTGGACGGCGCCATCGCGATGCCGGAAATTGCCCTCGTCCCCGGTGCGAGCGAGACACGCCGCATTCAACTCTATGCCGGCCCCCGCGAACTCCGCCGCCTGCGGCTTTTCGACAACCACGAAAGCGATGTGCTCGACTACGGATCATTCCTCGGAATCCCCACCGGAGCTTTCAGCAAACTCCTCCTGAACTCGATGAACTGGCTCTACTCCAAAGTCGGCAGTTACGCCCTCGCCATCATCCTCCTCACCATCATCGTCAAAGCCATCCTCTGGCCGCTCCAAAGCAAGGCCAACAAGAACATGAAGAAGATGGCCGAGCTCAACCCCGAGATCAAACGGATCCAGGAAAAGTACAAGGAAGACCCGGTGAAGTTTCAACAGGAGATTGGGAAAGTGTGGAAAAAAGCCGGCGTCAATCCCCTCTCGGGATGCTGGCCCATCTTTATCCAGATCCCGATTTTCATGGGCTTTTACAACATGCTCGGAAAAGCCGTCGAACTCCGCCATCACAGCTTTTGGTGGGTGAAAGACCTCTCGGCTCCGGACACCATTCTGCGCATCATGGGCCTCCCCATCAACCCGCTGCCGCTCTTGATGGCTGCCACCATGTTCCTCTCGATGAAACTTACCCCGAGCACCGGCGACCCGATGCAGCGGAAAATGTTCATGCTCATGCCGCTCATCTTCATCGTCATGTGCTACAACTTCGCCTCCGCGCTCGCGCTTTACTGGACGGTTCAAAACATCATTTCGATCGTGCAAATCATCGTCAACAAGCGTATGACCCCTCCAGCCGGAAGCGTTGAGATCATTCCGGCGAAGTAAACGCATCGCCCTATGAATCCATCGCCCAAGGAACTCCTCGACACCATGCTCGGTCACCTCGATTTCGCATTCGAGATCAAGGAAATCCCCTCCGGCAGTGGCATCACGCTCCAGATTTACACCCCGGAGAAGGAGCGGCTCATCGGTCGCCGCGGCGAAGTTCTGGAAGATCTGCAGTTGCTGCTCAACCGCATGATCACTTCCAAGGATCCGAAAGCCCCGCGAGTCACCGTGGACGTGGAACACTACCGCGAAATGCACGACGACGCCCTCATCGCCCGCATCCGGCAGATGGCCGACATCGTGCGCGCCACAGGACGCTCCTACCAGCTCGAGCCGATGAACAGCTACCAGCGCCGCATCGTGCACAACGCCTTCAAAGACGATCCGGAAATCATGACTTGGAGCCCATCGGACGAAGCGCGCATCAAACGCATCACTCTGCGGAAAAAGTAACGCGCAGCACCGCGAAACTCACTGCGCGGAGCGTCGCAGGACGGCCAGTCGATCGAGCAGCAAAGCGAGTTCATCCACGTAGCCGGCATCGCAAGAAAGAGATTGCTCAAAGATCGAGTTCAAGCGCTCCGTAAGGGCGTCGGACAACAACCACTCCCCGACCCGCGTTGCGGAGTCCGCATTCCAGAAACCGCCGCTCAACGTGCCTTTCCGAATCAATGTGACCGTATTGTCGTCGATGAAGTTCCTCATCTTCTCGTAGCCCGGCGACCACCGGCACTGCTCCCAATCCCTCAGGAACGGCTCCAATTCGCAGCCCGCAATCCCAAACGAACCAAGCCACCCATCCAGATGGAATACTGCATCCTCATCCGAGATGCACACTCGCCAAATCGCCTGAATATATCGCTCCACCGCGACTCTCTCGACCGCCGGCCACTCCCGCCAGTTTGCCATGGCGAGTTTTAGGAAGACACCGTAGCATTCGACCGGCGCGGCAAAATTCTCCACCGAAAGTTCCAGAATGCGCGGAAGGAAGTGTTTGAAATCGCGCACATCGCCCCACGTCGTAAGAACCTTCCGTGAGAACCGCCGAAGGTCATCAGCGCTCAAACGCTCCAGCGGGCGCGAAAACAGCACGTTCACATCCTCCGCTTTCACACAACAAGGACATCCAATCGGATGCCCCGAAGACCGGTACGGCGCGAACACGCGATAAAGCTCGTGAACCGAGGCAGCCAATGCCTTCCGATTGATGTCCATGTTCTCTCCAGAATCCGAATCCATTGCGCCGGAAACCCGTTTCTACCGCGGCTGGCGGCCCAGTATCTCGTGGGCGGCCTTTAGCAATGAATCGTCACCTTTCGCGTCGCCAGCGATGTGCCAGATCATCACGCCTGCCAGCTCCTTCTCGAGCGCCATCTTGCACTTTGCCTGGATGGTCGGGATTCCGTTGTAATAAACGACGCTTCCGGATTCATCCCGCTGCGCCGCACCCGGCCAGCGGGCTGCGATCTCACCGAAATCGAATTCGCGCCGCTTGGCGGCATCGGCGCCAAATGCATACCCGTAAAACGGCAGACCGAGCGTGGCCTGCGATGGCTTCAACCCGCGGGCAAGCCACCACTCCAGATTCTCGCGCGCAAACTGCATTGAGGAATGCTGCCCCGGCTTGCCGGGAGCCCACGGTCCTGTCGCGTCATAGGCCATGATGTGAACGAAATCAAAATGCGCGAGCGCGCTCCGCGGCACCTGCGCGCCGCCGTAACCTTTCGAAAGCGCAGCCGTGAGCAGCAAACCCCGCGCTTTCAGCGCAGCGGAAAGACTTGCGATAAAAGGCCCGTAGGCATCGGTAATCGCAGGCCCTTCCAGGTCCACATCCACGCCGTCGAACCCGTGCTTTCCCGCGAATTCGACCAGCGCGGCTGCAAACGCGTCACGTCGTTCCGCCGAAAGCAAAGCAGCATAGCGCGCCCGCATCGCGGCGTCCTCCGAAGCGCCGCCGCCACCGATGGACACGAGCACTTTCACACCGTGCCGGTGCGCGGCCTCAATCAACGGAGCAAGCTTCCCGTCGAGTTTCAGCGTCCCCGCCTCGTCCGCCGGATTCAAAAACGCGATATTGATGTGCGTGAGTTTTTGGAAATCGAGACTCTCCGTGAGCGTTTGAATATTGGACCAAAGCGGAACATACCCCGCGACAACAGGGCGCTCCCTCGCGTGAGAAAGGGAAGCGAGCGCGAGGGTTGCGACGAGAAGACTTCGGAGCATGACGTGGACTTCGGGCCTACAAAGCCGCGCCGCATCAACAACATCAAGCCAGCAATCAGTCACATACAACGCTCGACGGAGTACCAAAACGGCGCACTGAGCGTTCTCGCACCATCCTACACTTTTGGTCATGTTTGAAACATGCACGATTTCCTCGGGTTTATCGGAGGGCACTTCTGGCTCATCTTCGCAGCAATGCTGGGTATTGTGGCGTTCAAGACACTCCTCCAATTCCGCCGGCACAAACAGAGTGCTGCGAAGTTTCCACCGCTCGACTCGGTGCAGGTTCGCTTCCATGAAACCGGCGTCTCCGGCTCCTCCGACAAGAGTTTTTGGTCACGATTTGCAAACAGCGGGAGCGGCCTGAAGGTCACCGTCACGGACGAAGAAATCTGGATCCGCCCGCCTCGATGGGTTGCGTTTCTGAACGAGCGATTCGACCTCCAGCACCGGCTCGCGCTGTCATCCGTAACGCGGGCGGAAGTCGTCTATGGAATCACGAGATTCCTGCTGCTCGAATTCACGCTGCCCGACGGCAACCGCCGCCGCCTGAAATTGCAAATGAGCAACCCGGAAGGCTTTCTCGCCGCACTGGGTCAACGCCGTAGTTCAGACGGTTAAAACAATCGCCGAGTTAAGCCCGCAGCTTGATCATCAAATCGCCCGCCTCCACCGCTTCGCCCACTCCCGCGAGCACTTCGGCTACGGTGCCGTCGGCGGGGGCGAGGATGTTGGTTTGCATCTTCATCGCTTCGAGCGTGGCGAGTTTTTCGCCTTTGGTGACGGCTTTGCCGACGCTGGCGTTCATCACGGTGATCATGCCGGGGATTGGCGCGCCGATTTGGAGCGGGTCGCTCGCAGCGGCTTTGGTGCGGGTTTTCACTTCCTTCGCAATGCTCTTGTCGAGGACTGTCGCTTCGCGCGGGAGGCCGTTGAGTTCGTAGGTGATGACGCGGCGTCCGTCCTTATCCGGGCTGCCGATGTTGATGAGTTTGATGATCAGCACCTTGCCTTCTTCGATGCTCACGGCGACTTCTTCGCCGGGGCGCAGACCGTAGAAAAATGCGGGCGTCGGCAGGCAGCTTACGTCGCTGAAGCTCGACTGGAATTTCGCGAAATCCGCGAACACCTGCGGATACATGAGGTGCGAGTAGAGGTCATCCTCGGATGCATCGCGCTTGGTTTTCTCGGCGACTTCGGCCTTCACGTCCTTGAGCTTCACAGGCTCGGGCTTGGTGCGTTTCACCTTCGCGTTTCCGAGCACGGCACGGACGACGTCTTTCGGGAAACCGCCCATCGGCTCGCCGAGTCCGCCACTGAGCATGTCGAGCACGCTCTCTGGGAATGCGATGCTGCCGGGCTCGAGGTTCACCACGTCGGCGGGCTTGATGCCGCGGGTGAAAAGGAACAGCGCCATGTCGCCGACGACTTTCGACGACGGCGTGACTTTCACGATGTCGCCAAAAAGGTCGTTCACTTCGCGGTAGCAACGGGCGATTTCCGGCCAGCGTCCGCCAAGTCCCATCGAGGCCGCCTGCTCCTTGAGGTTCGTGTACTGGCCGCCGGGCATTTCGTGCAGATAGACTTCGGCGCTGCCGGTTTTTGGCGCGGTGTCAAACGGCGTGTAGAACGGCCGGACGTGCTCCCAGTAATCGGAGAATTCGTTGAGCGTATCGAGGTCGAGTCCCGTGTCGCGCGGTGTGTTTTGCAGCGCGGCGACGATGCTATTGAGGTTCGGCTGCGAGGTGCTGCCGCTCATCGACGCGATGGCCAAATCGACCACGTCCACGCCCGCATCGCTCGCCTGCAAAATCGACGACGCATTGATGCCGCTGGTGTCGTGCGTGTGAAAGTGAACGGGAATTCCGATTTCGTCCTTCAGCGCCTTCACGAGTGCCTTCGCTGCGTACGGACGGCACAGGCCCGCCATGTCTTTGATCGCCAGCATGTGCGCGCCCATCTTCTCCAGTTCCTTCGCGAGCGAGACGTAGTATTTCAGCGAATACTTCGTGCGCGTCGGGTCCAGGATGTCGCCCGTGTAGCACAGCGCGCCTTCGCAAATTCCGTGCGTAGCCTGCACCGCTTCCATCGCGGCCTTCATGTTGCCGAGGTCGTTGAGCGAATCGAACACGCGGAAAATATCCATGCCCGCCTCCGCTGCGTGCTTCACAAAGCCGGACACCACATTCGCCGGATAGCTCGTGTAGCCGACCGCATTCGCGCCGCGCAGGAGCATTTGGAAACAGATGTTCGGCACGGCCTGGCGAAGCTGGCGCAGACGCTGCCACGGGTCTTCGTTGAGGAAGCGCATCGCGGTGTCGAATGTCGCACCGCCCCACATTTCCAGCGAGAAAAGCTCCGGCGTGCGCGAAGCCACGGCGGGCGCGACGGCGAGCATGTCGTACGTGCGCACGCGCGTCGCCATGAGCGATTGATGCGCATCGCGGAATGTCGTGTCGGTCACGAGCAGGCGCTTCTGCTTCAGCGTCCACTCGGCGAACTTCTTCGGCCCGAGCTCCAGCAGCAAATTGCGCGTGCCCTTCGCCGGCAGGTCTTTTGCAGCCGGCACCTTCGCCGCGGCGAACGGCTGCGCGGGCTTGAATCCCTTCGCGTGCGGATTGCCGTTCACGATGACGTTGCCGAGGAAATTGAGCAGCTTCGTCGCGCGGTCGCGGCGCAGCTTGAAATCGAACAGCGCCGGCGTTGTGTCGATCATCGTCGTCGTCGCGCTGCCGCTGCGGAACGTCGGGTGATTGATCACATTTTCCACAAACGGAATGTTCGTCTTCACGCCGCGGATTCGCATTTCGCGCAGTGCGCGGTCCATGCGGTCGAGCGCCATGTGGAACGTCGAGCCCTTCGTCGTGATCTTCACCAGCAGCGAATCAAAGAACGGTGTAATCACCGCGCCGGGGTCGCCCATTCCGGCGTCGAGCCGCACGCCGTAGCCGCCCGCGCTGCGGTACGTGATGATCTTGCCGTAGCTCGGCGTGAACTTGTTTGCGGGGTCTTCCGTCGTCACGCGGCACTGCACCGCGAAGCCGCTGCGCGGAATCTCCGCTTGCGGCGGAATGCCCACTTCCTTGCTGTCGAGCGCGTGCCCCATCGCGATGAGAATCTGCGAGCGCACGAGGTCCACGCCGGTGATTTCCTCCGTCACCGTGTGCTCCACCTGGATGCGCGGATTCATCTCGATGAAGAACCACTCGTTCGTATCGAGATCGAGCAGGTACTCCACCGTGCCCGCGTTGTTGTAGCCAATCTCCCGCGCGATGCGCGCCGCCGCGTCGCACAGCTCGTGACGCACCTTGTCCGGCAGGCCGAAGCTCGGCGCGATCTCCACCACCTTCGGGTGACGCCGCTGCACCGAGCACGCGCGCGCATGC
>SXGQ01837188.1_pt1 | contig 14776 bp, 22 predicted proteins | sample 3178371 | NCBI WGS metagenome assembly SXGQ01 (sample SAMN11356859, study PRJNA531348) | freshwater metagenome | isolation source: freshwater sample F1-20 | place: China: Fuxian Lake, Yuxi | collected 2017-12-25
CGCCTCTTCCCCCCAAGGGGTCCAGAACGGGCCAGAAGGCACCTGTAAGGCTCCGGATGCACCCGCATGGGTTCGTGTATCCCAGATTGGAAACGGGCCGTCCTGCGGCCGTACGGGGGTCCTACGGGGGGCAGGCTCGGGAGTGGCTGCGGGACGTGTTTGGCCTCGAGCTGCGGGGCTGGCAGGCTTACGCACTGGATCGGGCCCTCGAGCATGACGACCAGGGCGCCCTGATCTGGTCCACGGTGATAGTGACGGTAGGGAGACAGTCTGGGAAGTCGGTTCTGTCGCGAGCCTTGTGCATGTGGCGGATGCATCACGCCCACGTATTCGGCGAAACGCAGACGATTCTCCACGTAGCGAACAAACACGACACCGCTAGAGAAGTGATGAAACCAGCGGGTATCTGGTGCATCGAAAAATACGGAAAGAAGGCAGCGCGATTCGGCAACGTCAACGCGGGTATCGAGCTGCCGTCCGGCGACAGGTGGATTATTCACGCCGCCAACGACTCGGCAGGCGTCGGCTACTCCGTCTCCATGGTGTTCGTCGACGAGGCGTGGAAGGTCAAGCGCGAAGTGGTCGACGACGCCCTAGCGCCGACGATGGCGGAGCGCACATGGCCCCAGCTGTACCTAGTGTCGACGGCTGGCGATTCGACGTCGGACCTGATGACCGCGTACCGGCAGCGCGCCCTTGACCGGCTCGACGACTCCGAGCCCGGGCCCGTGCTGCTGCTCGAGTGGTCAGCGCCCGCGGAAGCCGACCCGGACGACGTCGACACCTGGCGATGGGCCAGCCCCGAATGGACCGACCGCCGGGAGGCATTCCTCCGGCAGCAGTGGGCCAATATTGAGGAATCCGCCTGGAGACGCGAATACCTCAACCAGTGGGTCGTGCGGTCAAACCATTGGCTGAAAGATTCGGCTTGGGACGGCACCCTCGACGTCGACGCCCAGCTGCCCGACACCGGTCAGTGGACTGTCGCATGCGAATCAGATTTCGACGGCATGGGCCACGCCGTCGCCATAGCCGCCCTCGACGACCAAGGCCGGTACGTCGTCAGGATCAGCACCCACCGGACCATCCGCGAAGTCGACCAGCGCCTAGCCGCCATTCGGGCCGGCCATCCGCAGCTGTACGTCATGGTCACGCCGACCTATGCCGAGCGGCTACGGGAACGGTTCGACTCCCTCGTCGGGCAGCGGGAGGCCGTCACCGCAACGAAGGTCCTGCTGGACCTGTTCGACCAGAAACTGATCCGGCACGACGGCTCCCAAGTCCTCCAGGAGCATTTCGGCAACTCGACCATTAGCAAGCGCTCGGGTGGCTGGGTCATGACCGCGCCCATGGGCCGGGGCGGTGTCTACGCGGCTCGGGCCGTCATGTTCGCCGTAGCCGAGGCGGCCAAGACACCCAAGCCCGTGCCGATGATCCACACCCGGCGCCGAGCGTGACTCTGTACGTGATCACGGGGCCGCCATGCGTCGGTAAGTCAACATGGGTGCGGGAACACGCCCAGCTAGGCGACATGGTCGTTGATTTAGACCGGATCGCGTTGGCGATCACATCTGAGGACACGCCACACCACGAATACCCGGCGCACATTAGACGCGCCGCCATACAACTCCGCAGACAAGCCGTCGTCATGGCGTTAATGTGGGCTAAACGTGGCGACTCGTATGTCATCCATGCAAAACCACCGGCACGGGCACTGAACCAGTACCGCCAAGCCAACGCGGTCATGGTCGAGCTCGAGGCCCCGTTCGATGTCCTGATGGCCCGAGCTAAGGCGGAACGGCCGCCGCACATTTGGTCGACTCTGGCTAATTGGTGGTCCGAACCTGAAGAATGACACGCCTAGCCCAAATGAACTAGTTCTTTCGGGTCATGTGCTATAGGCTCGGGCCGTGGCGTTTCCCCGTTCACTCCGGGTTGTGAGGGACCAGTCCGCTATAGCGCAGGCGGCAGCGCAAGCGCTAGAGGGGCCGGTCCCTCACGCCCGCGAATCGGGCGCCCTAATTAACGCAATCGCGGCAGGGTACGGCGGAGTCGTCCCCATGAACACGGCCCTCCAGGTGCCCGCATTCGTCAAAGCCCTTAAGACCTACACACACACCATTAGCGCGTTCCCGCTCCGCGAGTACGTCACCGACGGCCCAGTCCGGCCCCGCACTTTCCTCGAGCACCCAAGCCAGACGATCCCGTATTCGGCGCTCATGCAGCGCTGCATCACGGATCTGCTGGCCTACGATCGTGCCTATTGGCGGATCATTTCGCGCACGTGGGACGGATTTCCCGCCGAAGTCATCCCGATGCGGGTTCAGGACGTCAACGATTTGACGGGCGCCAATGTGGGCGTGGACGTGAACGCCTACCCGCCGTCGGACCCGTTCTATCATTTGTCGCAGCCCGTGCCTACTCGTGACGTGATCAAGTTTTACGGCGACGGGACGGGCGGCTGGCTGCGGGTCGGGTCGACCGCGATTAACACGGCCGCCGCCCTTGAGGCCGCGACGCTGCGGTACTCCGAAACACCGATGCCCACGGTCGTGCTGAAGAACACCGGGGCGGATCTCCCGGCCGCCCAGGTCGACGACATCCTTGAGGCATGGGAGGCCGCCCGCGCCAACCGCTCAACCGCGTACCTCAACAGCGTTATCGACGCCGACCAGATGGGCTGGAACGCCCGAGATTTGCAGCTTGTCGAGGCTAGGCAGGCCAGCGCGGCCGCCGTGGCCAGATTTGCAAATCTGGATCCCGTGTGGTGTGGAGCCGGGATCCCCGGGTCGAGCCTGACCTATTCCAACCGGGTAGACCTTTACCGGCAGCTCCTCGACGTGTCCCTCACGCCCGTCATGCTGAACGTGTCCGAGCGGCTGTCCATGAATGACATCACCCCCCGCGGCCACCGGGTCACGTTCGACACGTCAGTGTTCCTGCGCGGCAACCCGGCCGAACTGGCCGGCATTGTCGCCACCCTGCTGCCCCTGAACGTGATGGACCGTGACGAGGCCCGCGACCTGCTCGACCTGCCGACACTAGGGATCATGGCATGAAAACAACCGAAGTGCAGACCGATATTGCCCTCGAGCTGCGCGAGACCGCCACCGACGATGGCGTGATCGCCACCGGCTACGGCCGTGCCGTGCCCTACGCAGACCCGACCGACCTCGGCGGCATTGCCGAATCGTTTGCCCCTGGCGCTTTCGACCCGGACGACGTCGTCGGCAAGCCTTTTGCGTACCGGCACGGTGAACCCATTGGCGTCATCACCGGGGCCAGCAATGAGCCCGATGGCCTGTACATCGATTTCCAGATCCTTGACACCGTGCAGGGCCGCGACGCCGCGACACTCATGCGCGGTGGTGCCTCAAAAGGCCTCAGCGTTGGATTTAGCCCCGTCGAGTCGGTGTGGAACCGGGCCAAGACGGCCGTGCAGCACACCCGGGCCCGCCTTCTTGAGGTGTCCCAAACCCACATGCCCGCCTACGCCAACGCAGGCGTGAGCGCGATAAGAGAGGAAACAAACATGTCCGAGACCGTCACCACGGACGCGGCCGAGGTGTCGGCCGTCGACGTAGAAGCCCGAGAGAGCCTCACGCACGTCCGTGAGTCCCTCGCGGCCATTGAGGCCCGCATCTACACCAGTGAGCCGCAGCACCCCCTCGCCCAGTTCCGTACCTTCGGCGAGTACTCCAAGGCCGTCCTGAACGGCGAGTATGAGGCCCGCGCACTGTTCGACCAAGTGCCAGCCAACAACCCCGGCGTACTGCCGCCCAACTGGTCGCTTGAGGTCCGTCGCATCGTCGATATGGGCCGACCGGCAATCAACTCAGTGGGCGGTCCCGAGTCGGCCGGCCAGAACGGCCTAGAGATGAACTGGCCCTATTACGACGGCACCCTGACCGACATCGTCGAGGAGCAGGCTGACCCCAAGGATGAGGTCAACTCGGTTGCCATCGACCTCGACAAGGGCTCGGCGACGCTGGCCACCTACGCGGCTGGCAGCGACATTGCCTACCAGCTGCTTCAGAGGTCGAGCCCGTCCTACCTTGACGCCCATAACCGGATCATGCTGGCCTCGTACAACACGGTTACCGACCGTGCGTTCACGCAGCAGCTCTGGGCCGGGTCGAGCAACACAAACGTCTACAATCTGGCGGGCGACGCTAACGGCGCCCAGTTCCGTGAGGAAGTGTTCAAGGCGTCTATGGAGGTCGAGGACGCGACCGGAACCCCGGCAACAGTCGTCCTGGCATCGACGGCCCTGATGCAGGCCATCGGCGGCTGGCAGACCTTCATGCCGGAGCCGTATGGCGTGCAGAACGTGTCCGGCGTCGTGACCGCGTCGACGCTGCGGGTTGCCGTGTCCGGCATTCCGGTTGTGCGCGCAAAGTGGCTGGACACGGACGCGGACCGTCACGCCATCATCCTGAACGGTGCCGCGGCCCGTTGGGTCGAGGACGGCCCTCGTCTCGTCAGTGCGGAGAACGTCGCCCAGCTCGGGTATGACATTGCGATCTACGGCTACGCCGTCAGCGCCGTGTATGCCCCGGCAGGCGTCGTTCGAGTGGCGCAGAACTAGGCGAAAGGGCCCCGACAATGCCACTCCTGGACGGACAAGAGCTCGCGGATGCGCTCGAATTGACGTACGCCGCCCCGCTCGACGCCGTCCTAGATCAGGTCGCGGAAGCGGCGGACGACATTGTCGGGGCCCTGATCACCACGGCAGCCTACGCAGTCGAGCCAGCTGCCTGCAAAGAGGCAACGCTGGCCGTCGGCGTAGAAATTTTTCAGGCCCGCACAGCAGCCGGTGGGCAGGCCGTAGCGGTCGATTTCACACCGGGCCCCTACCGGCTGTCAGTGTGGCTGACAAAGCGCGTTATGAGCCTGCTGGGGCCGTACATGAACGTCGGGGGCATGGTCGGATGACCGCGCTCACGACGGAGGCACGGCAGGCCCTCGTGGCGGCATTCGCCCCAACCGGCCTCAAGGTGTATGACACGGTCCCAGCCGTGCCTACGCCGCCGTGCATCGTCGTAATCCCCGACTCGCCCTGGCTGCTGCCCGAGCGGCTCGGGTCAAATCTCAACTACCGGGCCCGGTGGCGCGTCCTCATCGTCATCAGCCCTCGCCAAAACGCCCAGGCGGTCCTCGACATCGAGAACGCCGTCGATGACTGCCTCGGCCTCATACCGACCGGATTCAACGTCGATCTGGTCAACCCGCCTTCCCTGTCCGATACAGGGGCTCAAGGCACCGTGTACACCGTCGAGATCGCCGTCTCGGCCCACATGAAGGAGTAGAAAAATGGCAGTCGTTTCTGTGGCTGGCGCGGCATTCACCGTCGAGGTCGGTGCCGTCGCCTACACAGACCAGATCACCACGGGCACCGTGACCACGACGCCCACCATCGTGCGCACCCCGACCCTGTCGGACGTGTCATTCGTGCAGACCGATCTCAACAGCAGCATCTCTCTGGACTTCCTGTATGACGAGAACTCAGGTCTCTATGACGCCCTTCAGGTCGCCATCGCAGCCGGGAGCAGCGTTGCCGTCGAGGTCGCCAGCGCAACCGGCGTGTGGACTGGCGCTGCAATGTTCATCGAGTCCGCCGAGATGAACGTCGACGCCGCAGGCGTCGCAACCTGCTCCGTGTCCTTCACGGGCAGCGTTTCCTTCACCTAACCAACCGTGAACGGGGAAAAACCATGTTTCCACAACTGAACGTGTACCTAGACGATGATGAACCGACCACGGTGGACACCACCAGTCTCGATTTCTGGACCTACGAGGAGCTAGTAGCCAAGGATGCCAGGGCCAAAACCTCCGAGCACGGGATGCGACTGACTATCGCTTTCCTGCACTGCGAGGGCCGCGACCCCAAGAACCTTGAGGAAGTCAAGACGTGGGCCCGAGCTCACAAGGTGCGGGTGATCGTGGGCAGGGACGTGGACCCTACCCAGTCGGATCCCGGCGACGACTCTTAGTCAAGCTGGCGATCCGCCTCGGCAGGCCGATAGACGAAGTACGGCAGTACGACCCGGCACTAATAGCGACGATCCTCGAGGAGTTGAGCTAATGGCAAAACAGTTCGACACCTATATCGAGGGTCTAAACGAGCTGCTGCGAGCCCTAAACAAGCTGCCCAAGGAAGCGAACAAAGAGCTCAAGGCGTCATCCAAGGTCATTGCCGAGCGGCACATGGTCCCAGCATGGAGGGACGCGGCCTTGAACTATGCAGGTCCGTGGGGCGAGAAGATCGCCGCCAGCGTTAAGGCCGGCACGGACCGGATCCCGGTCGTCAGGATTGGCGGAAACCGGAAAGTGTTTTCCGGTGGGGCCAGCGCCACCATGGTCCGGTACCCGTCCGACTCAGGAGAAGGCGGCGCATCATTTGCGCCGTTCGAGCAAACAAACTGGATCGCTAAGCGGGCCCCATACCAGGAGAAAGCACTTGACGAGTGGGGTCAAGCCGTCGACCGCGTTATAGCTAAATGGGCGGTCATGTGATGGCCCCCAAAACACTAACCGTTTATCTCGCGGCGGACCTTAGAAACTTCAACCGCAACATTGACGACGCCGAACGTCGAGCTCGAGGCCTCGGCGGCACGATGTCCGGGATGCTCGGGCCCGCCCTGCTCGGAGCCGCCGCAGCCGCCGGAACGTTCGCCGTCGCCCTCGGCGTCGACGGAGTCAAGGCCGCTATAGAGGACGAGGCCGCCGCCGCCAAGCTCGCCAAAACGCTAGAGAACCTTGGCCTCGCCCACGACACGGCCTCGGTCGAGGCTTACATCGACTCGATGCAGCGAAGCCTCGGCATCGCCGACAGTGAACTTCGCCCCGCCTATGACAGGCTGGTGCGGTCCCTCGGCAACACGGAAGAAGCAAACAAGGCGCTCGCCCTCAGTGCCGACATTGCGGCGGGGACGGGTAAGAGCCTCCAGGCAGTTGTGGAGGCCTTGAGTCGTGGCTATGACGGATCGACCACCAGTCTGTCGCGCTTGGGCGCGGGACTGGACACTGCCATCCTGCGCACGGGCGATATGCAGGCCATCACGCAGCAGCTGGCAAACACGTTTGGCGGTCAGGCCACCACACAGAGCCAGACATTCCAGGGGCAACTGAACAGGCTCAGTGTTGCCGCCGACGAGTTGAAAGAGGCATTCGGCGTTGGCCTGCTTGGCGCCATTGACGACGCCGACGCTCAGACTCAATCACTGACCGAATCCATGAAAAACCTAGAACCTCTGATGCAGGTTCTTGGGCAGGAGATTGGCACGACAGCCAATGAAGTGACCAAACTGATCGGCCCGCTGGGGACACTGCTAGGCCTTATTCATCAGGCCGAAGGGGAAACCACATTCCTAGGTGACGCATACAAGTTCTTGACAGGCGTCCTTAATCCGCTTGAAAGAGGTCTGCGAGCTGCGGGCGCCGCCGTCGACATCGTCACCGACCTGACCAGTGACAGCACCGACCAGCTGGGCCTGTTCGGTGGCGCCATGCAGGCCAGCGCCGTCGCCGCCGAACGGGCCACACCGGGATTTCAGGCCATCACGGGCACAATAGAGGAGCTGGGCGACGAGTCCGTTACCACTGGCATCCAAATTCTGAGCCTAGCGGACGCGCTAAATCAGGTAGGTGGCGGCACATTCAATTATCGCAAGGAAATCTCCGGCGCCACCGACGACGCCCGCGAACTCGCCGTCGAGCTCGAGAACACCGTCATTGACCGTCGATACGAGGCGTGGCTGGCCCGCATCGCAGCGGCAGCCGACGGCTCGGGGCGTAGTTTCGGGGGCGCCACCACCGCGACAAACAAGCTCACGACGGCTCAGAAAGCCCTTACCGCAGCCTATGAGGCACAGTCCGTCCAGTTTGACAAGACGCAGGCGAGCCTCCAGCAGCACATCATGGACCTCGAAACGGCCGGCCAGAAGGCGAAGGACTACGCGGACAGCATCCGAGACGGCCTGAGCGCCGGACTGGATCTCGCCGCCGCCTACTCCGGCCAATTCACGAAGGAGGGCGAGAAAACCGGCATAAGCCTGCTTGAGGGATTCAACCGGCAGGTCGCGCACGTCGAGTGGTATGGCAACGTTCTGACAGCGCTCAAGGCGCAAGGCGCCGACGCCGGATTCATTCAAGAAGTCGCAGGGCTCGGCCCTGGCATCGGCGGCCCCCTCGGAGAGCAGCTCATTAACGACGGCCTCGTGCCGACCATGTCAGACAAGTGGGTCAACGTTCAGAACAAGATCAGCGAGCTAGGCGTGCAGCTGGTGCCCGAGTTCCTAAACCAGGGCATAGCTGACGCTCAAGCCCTCGTTGAGGGCATGACTGAGCAGCTTGCCAAGGAAGGCGGCAAGCTGAGCAAACTGGGCAAGGAGATCGGGAAGCCCGTAGGCGCCTCGTTTAAGGCCCAGATCCTTGAGGACGTCGCCGAGGCTGTCCGGGCAGTCGAGGCGTCAGCCACGGCCGCCCGAGCCGAACGAGTAGCCCGAGAAAGCTCCCGGCAGGCCGCCATAACGGAAACCAATCTGGCGCAGGCCGTAGCGTCACTCATATCTAGGGGTGACGCCCGCACCGGCCGACCGACTATCAGCCTGCCGCCGTTCCTGGTGCCCCGATGACCTCGCCCATCACGACCATAACCTTCGCGGGCACGTCCCTAGATCTGACGGCGGTCGAGTACGCAGTCACGGTGTCGCATGGTCGCCCCGACATTCTGGCTGCCTCCAGCGCGTCCAGCGCCGAACTGACGCTGTACGGCCCCCTGAACGCTACCCCGGAAATCACGGACACCGTCACTATTGCCGCCTACGGTGACGCCCGATTCACCGGCGAAGTCACCGACTGCCGTATCGAATTTCTAGGCGACGGCACCGCCCAGACAACCGTCACTGCAATCGGCCGCCTAGCGCAGCTCGGCAGCATCCTCATCGACGTCAATTTCCCGCACGAGATGGTCGACGAACGCGTCGAAACGATTCTGGCGGCCACAGGCTTGACCTACCTGAATGGGGCCACGGACAGCCTCGAACTGTTCGCCGTGTCCGACACGATCCCGGTCACGGCTACCAGCCTGCTCGACGATCTGGCGCAAACCTCGGGCGGCACATTCTTTGACCTGCCGGACGGGCGCATCGTGTTCGAGTCCTACGGCATCCGGGGCGACACGGCGCACCCCAGCGCATGGCAGGCCCAAACGCAAACATGGTCCGAAATCAACCAGCAGTGGGACTCATTCGTGACCGAGATTGCGGCGCTGGTCCTGCCATCCGACAGCATCATTTTCGCCCCCACGTGGACGAAAACCGGGCAAGGCCTCATCAACGAGGTGACAGTCACGCACGGTGACCCGGCCGCCGTCGAGACCTACACCGACAGCGGATCAGTAGCCCTGTACGGGCTGAAGTCGACGGAGTTGACCACGGGTCTGCGGAAGAACAGCGACGCCGATGCTCGGGGCGCCGCCATCCTGCTGGCGCAGGCATACCCCCTCTGGGCGCTGGGGCAAATATCGGTCCTGGTGCACGAACTGGCGGCACCGACCCGGGATCTACTTATGGTGGCCTCGAGCGGCACGACCGTGCGGGTAGACGACCTCCCCGGGCAAGGGCCCTACATCCAGTTCACCGGGATCTGCGAAGGGTGGACCGAGGTTTACACGCCCGGCCAGCACATCATGACCCTGAGCCTGTCCGACCCGCGGATGAGCTACGAAACGGTACCTTGGTCAGGTGTGGACGGCGCGCTAACATGGGCCAACGTGAACAGCACCGTGGAGTGGTATAACGTCGTCAACGCTGGCGACCTGGCAGCCTAGGAGACACTATGGCAACGTCGACATACGGCACCCCCTATGTGCAGGGGGCCGACCTAGTCAGCGCCTACCCGACAACCTCCAGCAGCCTTGCCACCCGCGTAGACGAGGTGTCATACAAGCGCAACGGCCTCAACGCGCAGACTGGCACGACATACACGCTGGTCGTCGGGGACGCTGGCAAGACGATCACGCTGTCGAATGCCGCGGCTGTAGCGGTCACGTTGCCGCAGGACTCCGTCGCGACACTGCCGACCGGTGCCGTAGTCACTTTCTACAACCTGGGCGCCGGGACCGTCACAATCAGCCAAGGCACAGGTGCCACGTTGCAGGGCGGTTCGATCACTGTGGCACAGTACGAAGTGACATCGGTCATCAAGCTCAGCGCCAACACTTACGGTAAGGCCGATGCATCTGCCACATCAGGTTTGGCACCTATCAGCCCCACATCAATAGCAAACAGTGGGGGGACCGCCTCAGCGACCGCAGGCACCGTCACTTTTACAACCGTAAACAGCATTAGCCTAAACGGTGTTTTTACCGCCACATATGACAATTACCGGGTAGTTTTATCCGCCACTGGCAGCACTAATAATACGTTGTCCATGCGCTACAGGGTCGCAGGTTCCGATAACACCAATGCCACGTATGTGTGGAATTACATGTACGGATCTGGCACGACCGTGGCAGCCAGCCGGACAAGCAGCACTACCAATCTGCAAGTAGGATTTAGCACCGCCTACGCTGTATCCGGTGCCGCTATCGACGTTTATAGTCCATTTTTATCGGCTTTCACCGCATCACTAAGCCAATCGGTTTACCATTATTCCAGCGCTGGCTGCGATGTAGTTTTTAACAGTGGCGGATTTGGCGCAACAACATCATTCGATGGATTTTCCATCATCCCTAGTACCGGCTCAATCACAGGATATATCCGCGTTTACGGTTACAAGAACTAAGGATGCACATGGCCGACATCATCGAAACCGACTACACCACGAATCCGCCCACGGTGACGGAGCGGGATTTCACGGCGGAGGAGTTGGCTCAGATTGAGGCCGACCGTGCCGCGGCCGAGACTGCTAACGCGGCGCAGGCTGCCCTCGAGGCCGAGCAGGCTGCCGCCCGGGCCGCAGCAATCGAACACGCCAAGTCCCTCGGCTTCACTGATGCCATGATCGCCGTCATGTACCCGAACCTGATTGGAGCCTGACCGTGGACGAGCAGATTCCTGACGAGTTTGAGCCCGAGCCCGAGGAGCAGGCCGTCGAGGCGCTCGAGCTGGCTGACCAGGCACCCAAGAAGAAGAAGAAGCCCGCACCGGCACCCGTGGGCAACCTTAAGCGCGACGCCGCCCGGGCCCGTGTCGAGGAGCTGATCCGCCGCAATAAGCCATGACCGTGGACAACCCCGGCGACGTCGCCCTTATCGTGACTATTGCTGCGGGTATTCTGGCGGGCGTGTTGTGGCTGATCCGCGCCCAAGTAGCGCTGCTGAAAGAGTTCAAGCCGAACGGCGGATCGAGCACACGCGACGCGTTGAACCGGATCGAAGCCGAGGTCCGGGACCTGCGCAGCCGCCTGGACAATCATATGGACAATCATGGAGGCAAAGGATGATCGGGCGCTGGCTCGCTGACACGTGGGAAGGCTCTATCGTCAAAATAGCCCTAGGAGCCGCCCTAGGGGCCCTAGGTTCGTGGCTGGCCACATCGGACGTACATCCCTTGATTGTGGCCGTAGGGGCCGCCGTGGTGCCCGTGGTGGTCAATGCCCTAAACGGTGCCGACCCGCGCTACGGGCGGCAGGCCTACATCGACCCGGAGGATATGGCCCGGGAGCTCGAGTTCGAGATCGAGGGCGAGTAGTGGCCCGCCTAGTCGCCGCAGGCGTCGAGCTGCGGAAGCAAATTGACAAGCGCTGGCCGAAACGGGACCGCCGCTCCGATGGCTGGATCGGTGACGCCGCCCACCGCGCCCGGGTCAGCGATCACAATCCCGACAAGCGGGGATGGGTGCACGCCATCGACATCGACGCCGACCTAGACAAGGCCGACCCGAAGGCCGCGCAGCGCCTAGCCGACCAGCTAATCGCCTACGCCCGCTCCGGCCAACCAGGAGCCGACAGACTCAAGTACGTGGTCTATCGAGGCCGCATTGCCAGCGGCACCTACAAGGCCACCTATTGGGAGTGGCGTGGCAGCGGCTACGGCCACGACCACCACATCCACGTCAGCTTCACGGACAAGGCCCCAGTCACCGGGCGCCGTCCGTTCCCCCTGCCCATCCTCGACGGAAAGGTCGACGCCAACGGGCACGTCAATCGGCGCCCGTGATCGAAACGCTACTAGGCGCCGCCCTCGAGGCCGCTAGAGACCATTGGGTCACCCAGCCGTCCCGCTCCGCATACGTCTCCGTCATCCGGCAAGGCGCCGCCATCCCCCCTGCGTGGCAGCCGTTCGCTGACTGCGTTTCCGACAGGGAATCAGGCGGTTCCTACACCGCCCGTAACCCGTCCTCGAGCGCGCAGGGCCGGTGGCAGTTCCTTGACACGTCGTGGCGGGTCAACGGCGGCCTACACCACATGATCGTGAAACGGCTACGCGCCCACGGGCTGCCAGACCAGGCGGCCGTGCAGCTGCGCAGGCATCTTCGCGACACGCCGATAGCCGAATGGCCGGGGCCATTTCAGGACACAGGGTTTGTTGCCGTGATACTTTCCGGCGGAGCGCATCACTGGAACGGGCCCGGATGCAACCGGCTCAGGCCATAAGGGGAAACGCATGATCTTGACCACCCGCGGCTACATCGTCCTCATCGTCGCCGTACTGGTGCTTGTCGCAGCAGTCGCACGTTTGGCGGAAAGTTTGTAACACAACAAGCCGGGACGGGCGGGGCGGGTTTCCAGGGTGCCGCTCTGCCCGTCCCACCTGACGAACGGGGAGACGTATGGACACCTTGTTTGACCCACCGCCCGCAGGTCGGGCCAGCACACACGCCTGCACCGGCCCTGGCTGCTATTTCTGCGCATGGCTCGATGGACGCGCAGCCAAAACCAAAGCCGTCAAGGCCGTAAAGTATGACCCCAGGTGGCTGCACGAGGCCGTCGAATGGCGACGCAGCCGCATCGGCCTCGAGGTCACCGCCGACGACCTCATCGCCTGCATTGGCCTACCGGACGGGCACCCGGCACAGATCGGCGCCCTGTTCAGCCAATGGGCCCAGGCAGGCATGATCCGCCTGACCGGGACCCGGCCCTCCCACCGGAACACGAACCACGCCCGCCAGATCAAAGTGTGGGAGGTGCAGGTGTGAGCGATTTTGCCAAGGATTACGTCGACGTGGCCACTCGTATAGCCGAGTTCTACAAGCGCTACCCCGAGGGCAGCCTGCAGATGGACCCGCCGCAGTGGATCGAGATAGACGGCGCTCGGTTCATTTGGGCACGGGGATACGCCTACCGGACACCCGACGACCCACGACCTGGTGTCGGCCACGCCTGGGAGCCAGTCCCGGGCCGCACCCCATACACCCGCGGCTCCGAGCTCATGAATCTTGAGACCAGCCTTTGGGGAAGATGCACGGCCAGTTTGGGCATTGCCACGAAAGCCGGTATCGCGTCGGCGCAGGAAGTGATAGGCGCCGAGGGCAGGCGCCAGGCATACACTGAGCCGCCGGGCGGGTCGGGTCCGGCCTCCCGGCCGTCAGCCAGGGAAGCGACCCGCCCGGCCTACACCTCGAGCGACAAAGAGGCCGGATACACGGCCAAAGCCACCGACAAGCAGGTCGGCTACCTGCGGAAGATCATGAAAGAGCAGAACCTCAGCGAGTACCTGCTGGCCGATTTCGCTGCGCAGGATCTCCGATTCGAACTGCCCAAGACCGGTCTACAAGACCTGACCAAGTACCAAGCGGGCAAGCTCATCGACGGCCTCACCAAGCAACCACCCAGCCCGGCTGACGCGCTGGCGGCTGCGGATCCATGGGCGAACGTGCCGCCGCCGGAGGTCGAGCCGTGAGCGCGTTCATGAACGGCTACCGGGCCGCACTAGAGGACATCGAGCAGGCGTTACTTGACGTGCCGTGCCGCTGCACCCTGAATGACGCGGCCCGCGAATGCCTCATCTACCGTCGTGACGTGTCAGTCATTGTGCTAGGTGCAATCCAAGGATGCCCGTGTGAGCCCCCCTGAATGGGGGGTGCCGAGGCATACCCCGACCGGCGAGATAAGCGCGGGGGAGGCGATTCACGGGAATGACGGAGGAAACAGCACCCGTGTCGCGAAGGCCATCACCCCTGTAGGTAGGGGGCATATGCTTGAAATGCAACCACCACGGCGGGCCGGGCTCAAGCCCGAAGGGCTAGAGCTTGAGGCCGGACCGTCAAAACGACAGGGGAAACACATGAAAGAAACACTGGACCCGAAACTTGACGCCCACTGCCGCCGCCCTGGCTGCCCCTGCGATCACGTGATTTGCTACCGCGGATGGGTCGACCTGGTCGAGCAGCGCAACAACCGCGATCACGACGTCGCCAACCCCTGCCAATACTGCCGCCCCCAACTACACGAGAGGCACTGGAGAGCCCAGGCCGCCAAGGCCAAGGGCTACCCAGGGGAGGCAGTCCAGCGGATCCTCCGAGAGCCAGCCAATGCCGACCAGTAAGCCCAACCCCCGGTCAACCCCGGCCTACCGCGCCTGGGTCAAACGCGTACTCACCAGCTGCGAACCGATCTGTATACGTTGCGGCTACCCCGTAGACCTCGACCTACCCCGCACCCACCCCCAAGGCGCCAGCGCAGACCACGAACCACCCCTAGCCGAAACCGGCGACCTCACCCCCGGCATGGACGGAGCAGGCATAGCCCACCTCCAATGCAACCGAAGCCACGGCGGCCGCCTCGGCTCAGCCCGAGCAACCGCTAACCGCGTTAACGGCAAGCCGAAGCC
>SXGQ01463908.1_pt1 | contig 14774 bp, 11 predicted proteins | sample 3178371 | NCBI WGS metagenome assembly SXGQ01 (sample SAMN11356859, study PRJNA531348) | freshwater metagenome | isolation source: freshwater sample F1-20 | place: China: Fuxian Lake, Yuxi | collected 2017-12-25
AACTCGCGTATGATTACTTTGCAGCCCGGCTCTTGGCTGGCGGGGACAAATTTCTCGAACGTTATTTCACCACCACGGATCAAATCACCCTCAATCCATGGAGTTTCTCTGTGAAGTTTGAAGACTACCACCGGGCCTTGAACCCCAAGAGCGACTTTTCTATCTATTACTTTCAGGAGCCGGAGCGCTCGGTGATTGTCGCGGTCGTCAATGCCCGTCGTCATCCTCGTTTACTAAGAGAGTTCGTGCGGGCTCGACGCAAATGATCTCAGTTCCAACCGCCCACCGCCCACCGCCCACCGCCCACTGTCTTACCGTTACCGTGCCCCCGCAAGGTGCATTTATTACTTCAACTTAAACTTCCAACTTAAACTAAAACGCCACCGTCCACCGGTAACCGACTCACCGTCCACCGGCTACCGTGCGGCTCCGCCGCTACCATCCACCGTGTGTTAACTGCCCACGGAACACACCGAAAACACGGAATGGTGTATATAGCCGGCCTCTCGGGACACTACCCTCGTCATGACCGTCCAGACCCAGAGGGCCCACCGCCCACCGTCAAATGGCGTCCTCGCACTCCGCTTTTGGTGGAAGGGATTCGCACTTAAACTTCAACTTCCAACATCTTTGCCTACGTTTCTTGCGTGCTCACGCACGAGAACGTCGGCCGAACCCTGGGATGTTAGCAAACATCAACAGGGAACTGGAGTAAGGCGCCCTGCGCCTTACTCTAAATACGGCGTATACTCCGGAATGATGCTCCGGATCTGTTCCTTGAAGGGATTGGGGCTGACCGTATAGAGAATCGGCTCGAGCTGATCGATGGCCTGGGCGCTGGCGGCAGCCGCATCGCCCTGCGATCGCGACGGCGGGTCCACCGATCGCCGTCCGCCTTCGCAGGCTACCTTTCTATTCAACTTAAACTTTCCTCCTTAAACTGGCGCGTCCGCGTCCCAAGTTGAGGGTTGATCGCCACGTGCCGCCCTCGTTCACTACTCACCGTGTCGAGTCCGATTACAAGCTCCGAGCCATCACCCCGGAAAGGGGATGCCTACTCACTACCCGCTACTCGCTACTCGCTACTTCTGATTTCCTATTTCCGCTCCGGCTGGGCCTTCCTGATCCCCTACCTCGCGGCGTATTTGCTCTATGCCTGGCTGAAATGGCCGGTTAATCCCGCCGCCGGCGGAGAGGGAATAGTGAAAGGGGTAAGTGAAAGTGTCGGATCCCTACCGTCTACCGCCCACAGCCTACTGTCTACCGGTGTACCGTACCTGCTCCACGTCTACTGGTTCCTGCACGCAATCCACCTAATCTTCGGCACCCTCGCCCTCCGCTCCTGGTGGAAAGCCCCGGCAGTTGAACTTCAATTTTCGACTTCAACTGACGCGTGCAGCGCGCGTCCACCGCCCACCATCCACCGTCTACCGTCAGGCATGGACCGCCTCTGGGCGGCCATGCCTTGGCTCTGCCTCAGCTTGCTGATTTGGATTCCGGGCGTTTACCTAGAAATGCCAGCTGATCCTTGGGCTCATTTTTCCAGAATGAGCGACTGGCAGTATACCTCGAATCCGTTGGCAAATCCTGAATGGCGGAAATCCGGTTCCTTTCTAATTTACAGTCTAGTTGAGCCAGTGGACTCTTCGGCGGCAAAACTGAGAATCTTTGATCTCGGTAACACTGCTTTTAGCATACTATATTATTGGCAGTATTATGGTTTGGCAAGGGCTTGCGGTTTATCCGGACGATTTGCTTGGTGGTCCGTGCTGGCCAATTTTCTGTTGTTCGGGAATAATATATTTGGGTTTCACCGCTATTATGGCATGGCCACCACTGTTCTGGCCCAGATCGGAGTGGTGGCATTAGCCCGATATGCCGTCCACGGTGTGAGACTCATTTCATACACGAAAGAGACTCCAAGGGCGACGCGGCTTGCGCGGTGGGTTGTCCAGTTCGCCTTGTTCGGATCCCTCTTGCCACTGATAGCTTTCAATCACGTGCAGGGTCTTGCGCTGACCGCGATGGCATTGGCGGGAATATGGGCCTGGCGTCTGTCTCGCGGCCATCCGGCGAGACTGTTTTGGCTGGGCATGGTTTACCTCATGTTCAACGTTGTGGTAGTATTGCTCCGGCCGAAGCACCCCGATGTCGCCGGATTGTATCAAACTAGGGGCTGGCTAAATGCCTGGTATGGATTTGATCTGTTTAACTTAAATTCGTACGCCTTTGAGCGGGCGATGCAAATCTGCGGGCTGCTGGGCTTGATCAACCTGGCCGCCGGCCTACTCCTCGCTTTCCGGCGACCCGTGGTTGCCTGGCTGACGATCCTGCCGGTGGTGGTGCTGCTGTCGCCGGCCTACGGTATTTTTTATACCAACGCCATCGCGCACTTTGGGCCGTCTGGCTACGAATACATCGATACCTTCCACCGGCTTCTGCTGGGAATCCCCAGCGGCCTCGCCATATGCTCCCTGCTGGCCTTAATTTCCCCATATCTCGCGAACAGCTGGCGATCGACAGCTCCTGCAGCGGGCAACGTCACTTTCGCGGCCCTGGCCATCCTGCTGCTGCTGTTCACGTCTCTGCCAGCGTCAACCCCCTACTACAACCGGCTGTGGCAAGTTCTCATGCGGGTCCCGAATGACCTGCAGATGGCCCACGTGGCGGCAGCCACCGATCTGGACCTGGTGAAAAACCAAAGTTTGGACGTGGCCTCGCGACTGCCCGCGACGCCGACATTCCACGTCATGGCCACCCCAGGGACGGGCTTTGTGCTCTCGGCGTTTGGCAATACCATGACGCCCTTCCGCAACAAATGGATGCTTTACCCGGTGTTGAGCACCCCGGTCAACCGCCTCAATTCAGTACAACTCGCCCTGAAGCCGTTGATCCAGCAGAAGCAATTCGGCGTGGTGGTCGTGCCCGCACCCGCGACCCTCACCTCGTCCAGCTCGCAAGCCGGATTTCTGTCCGGCCACTGGCTGCCCAACCAAGTTGCCCTCGAACAAGCGGGCGCAGCCGAACTGGAACGGGAAATCGCGCCTTATTATTCCCTCCGCCGAGACTTTCACCAGGTGCGAATCTGGAGGTCGAAGTGAGGCCATGTGTCAGCAATCTGTCTTGCCAATGGAATCGGTCGGAATCCACATTCAGCAGCTATCGCCGCGTTCCATGACTCCCCGCACAGACTATCTTCCGTTCGGACGCCCCAACTTCTCCCAGGAAGAAATCACAGCGGTGACCGACGTTCTGCGCAGCGGCTGGATCGGCATGGGCCCGCAGACCATCGCATTTGAAGGCGAACTGGCTTCCGCCGCGGGGGCCAAACATGTGGTGACGGTCAATTCCTGCACCTCGGCCCTGCACCTGGCGCTGATGGTCAATGGCATCGGCCCGGGCGACGAGGTTATCTGCCCCAGCCTCACTTGGTGCAGCACGGCCAACGCCGCCCTTTATCTAGGCGCGAAGCCGGTGTTCTGCGACCTCGATCCCGAAACTCTGTGCCTCACGCCCGCGACAGTGCGCGCCGCACTTACTGCCAAGACCAAGGTGGTGATAGTGGTGCACTACGGCGGTCTGGCGGTTGACGTGGAGGCAATCCGAGCAGTGCTGCCGGCTTCGGTGCAAATTGTGGAAGACGCGGCCCATGCATTCGGCGCCCATTATGCCAATGGCCGGCCGATGGGTTCCTCCGGGAACTCGACGTGCTTCAGTTTCTACGCCAACAAGAATCTTTCTACGGCAGAAGGCGGCGCCGTGGCCTTGGGCGATGAAACCATAGCCAACCGGCTGCGTGAACTCCGCCAGCACGGACTTCCCAATGACGCTTGGAAACGATTTACCGATCCCCGGCGACTGAACGCTGGCCAGCCCCTGGAGCTGGGTTATAAAATGAACTACACCGATTTACAGGCCGCGTTGGGGCGGGTGCAATTGCGGCGCCAGCCGGAATTCGCCGCTCGCCGCCTAGAAATTGCCCGCCGCTTTGCCGCCCGCATGCCCGGGATCAAGGTCTCGCTCCATGCCCAGAAGGGGGTCACGGAGGAGCATCACGCCCGGCATTTGTTTGTGCTGCGTTTGCCCGCCTCCATAGATCGGAATGCGGTGCTGCTACGGATGCGAGCGCTGAACATCGGCGCCAGTATACATTACAGCCCGCTGCATCTCATGTCCATTTATGGTGTGACCGGGCACCTGCCCGTAACCGAGGAAATCGCCCCCCGGTTGCTTACCTTGCCCATCAGCGCCAGCATGAGCTTGTCCGATGCGGATAACGTCATGGATGCCATGGCCGATGCTCTCGCCTGAGTTTGCCCTCGACTGTGGGCGGATCGCTGGTTGGCTCTGGCGCTAATATGTCTCCTTCCTCACCGCCGAATCCGCTGGCCGACGCCGAGCCGAAGCATGGGTTTTACGGACGGCTCAAGGCCGAATTTCCATCCCAGTTGCTCGTGGATGCGACGGAGATTTGCAACTTGGCGTGCGTGCATTGCCCGCACCCGACATTCAAAAAATCTCATCATTACGATGGCCGCAGCGTGAGCCCCGAGCTCAATGCCAAACTGGTCAACGAAGTTCGCGACCACGGCCAGGGCCACACCCTCTATATCCGGTATGCCAGTAACGGGGAGCCGCTCACCCACCCCCACATCTACGAGATGATGGGTTACGCCAAGAAACACTCCGGAGCTTTGGTGACCCTTACCACCAACGGCAAGCTCATGACCCAACCCCGCATCGAGCAAATCCTCGAAGCAGGCGTCGACGTGGTGGATATCAGCCTCGATGCCTTCAGCCCCGAGGTTTATGCTAAGGTGCGGGTCGGCGGCAACCTGGTGGTGACGCGCGCGAATGTCCTCCAACTGATCGATTCGATCCGACGCAACAATCTTTCCACAAAAGTAGTGGTCAGTTACGTTGAGCAACCCGCCAACCAGCACGAATCGGATTTGTTCAACGATTTCTGGAAAACCGCCGGGGCAAATTACGTCGTCATCCGCCGGCTGCACTCGTGTTCGGGTGCCAAGGAGGGGCTGGCCGCCGAGCGCCGCGTGGAAAACGAAGCCGCAGGCGCCCGGCGGGCCTGCCTTTATCCTTGGGAACGCATCGTGCTGAACGCCCGGGGCGACTTGGCCTTTTGCCCCTCGGACTGGGTGCACGGCTCTTTCATCACGGACTACCGCACGACGACCATCAAGGAAGTCTGGCAGGGCGAGTTCTACCGGAAGCTGCGCGAGGCTCACCTCAATAACGATTATTCCTGCCACGGATTTTGCGGCCAGTGCCCGGATTGGAAGTCCACGCGCTGGCCGGACGAGGGCCGCAGCTACGCCAATATGATTGAGGAATTTAAAGCCCTCGAATAGCCGGCCTCCGCTGCGATGAAAGTCGGAGTCATCCAATCCAATTACCTACCCTGGCGCGGATATTTCGACCTGATCGACGAGGTGGAACTATTCGTCTTTTACGACGACGTCCAATATACGAAGAATGACTGGCGGAACCGCAACCGGATCAAGACCGCCGCTGGGGTGCAGTGGCTGACCGTGCCGGTGATCCATGCGCAAAGTGCGCAGCTAATCAACGAGACGCGGCTGGACGATGCGAAACCGTGGCGCCGCAAGCACCTTGGCAGCATTGAGCAGGCGTATCGCACGGCGCCTTTCTTCAAAACCTACTATCCCGCCTTCGCCAGTCTGCTCTCGCAGTCCTATGGGAACATTGCCGAATTGAATCATGCCCTGACGCGCTGGCTCATGACGCAGTTCGACATCGCTACGCCGGTCAAACACTCCCGGGACTTCCAACTCGCTGGTGTCCGAGGTGACCGCCTGCTCGACCTCCTTAAGCAGGTGGGCACAACCCACTACCTTTCAGGTCCGAGCGCCCGCGCCTATCTCGACGTCCCCGAGTTCGGGCGCCATGGCATTCAGGTGGAATACAAGACCTATGACTATGCCCCTTACCCCCAACTCTGGGGCGGTTTTGCCGGGGATGTAAGCGCGCTCGATCTGCTTTTCAACACCGGCCCGGAAGCCCGGCAGCATCTCAAGAGCCGACCCGCAGCAGCGCGGTCCTCCCCGCGGGTTCTTTTTCCATCATGAACGGCCGGCCCAAACTCTCGGTGGTCATCCCGGTCTACCAAAACCAGCGGACCTTGGCTGCGACCTGCAGCGCGGTGGATGCGGTGCTCGCTCCCCACGCGACCGAGATCGATTACGAATTCGTCTGCGTCAACGACGGGTGCACCGACGATTCATGGAACGAGTTGTGCCAGTTGCAGCGCGCCGCGCCGCCCGGACGCTTCCGCTTGATCAAGCTGACCCGCAATTTCGGACAGCTGCCGGCGCTGCTGGCGGGATATCGTCACGCGCTGGGCAATTGCGTGGTTACCATTTCCGCGGACCTGCAGGACCCCGCCGAACTCATCTGGGACATGGTTGCAGCCTGGCAGCAGGGGCAACTCCTGGTTGTGGCCGCACGCGCCCGTCGCAATGACGGCTTCCTCTATAACCTGGTGGCGGGAACGTGCTGGCGCATCTTCCGCCGCATCGCGGTGCCCAAGATACCCAAGGGTGGATTTGATTTCTTCCTGATGGACCGCAAGGTCTGCGATTACTTCGTCCAAAATCCCGAGCAAAATCTCTTTTTGCAGGGACGGTTGCTGTTTTTCGGCGCTGAGCCCCACGTCATCGCGTATGAGCGCCGCGCCCGGGCCGAGGGCCGTTCCCGCACCTCACTGGCGCGCAACCTCAAGTATTTCATCGATGGCATCGCCGGCTATTCCTATCTGCCGGTGCGGCTGATGTCCCTGGCCGGCCTGGTGCTGTTTTCGCTGAGCATTCTCGCCAGCCTGATCATCGCGATGTATGTCTTGCTCTACGGTTCCCGGGTGGAGGGCTGGGCCTCGCTGATCATCGTCATCCTCGGACTGCAGGGCCTGCAGATGCTTTTTATGGGGGTGATTGGCGAATACCTCTGGAGAACTTTGGATGAGATCCGCAAGCGGCCGCACTACCTGATCGAATCCGTGCTGGAATGAAGCCGGACTTCATTCAGCGCCGCGAGTTGCTGGTTGCCTGTGCCGTCGCCGGGCCGCTGGCATTCATCCTCGCGGGCGTGGAGCCCGATTCGCCGTGGTTGAGCGCGTTGCGGCTCGGCCTTGGCTTCTTTGCGGTGGGCTTCGCCCCGGGGCTCGTTCTCGCACTGGCCGGGGGCTGGGCCCGCCGGATCAACGGTCTCTCGCTGGCCGGACTAGCGGCCGTCCTTTCGCTGGCTGTGGCCCAATTGCTCTGCGGGGTGACACTCGGGCTCCACTGGAGCTGCTTCGCGGTTACTTTGGCGCTGGTGATTGCCACCTCGGCGGGAGCGATCACCTTGATGGCGCGGTGGCGCCGCCCGAAACTCCCGCTCGTCTTTTGGCCGGTGCGTGATCGCTGGTTATTCGGGTTTCTGATCGCCGGCGCCGTCGCACTTTATCCCAAAGGCTCGCCGGTTTATGGCATTACGTTCGAAGATTTCTGGCATCTCGCGCCGCTGGCGCGGCTGGCGGGCTCACAAGCGCTGGCCGTCACGGGCACTTTCGTCGAACCCGGGCTCGCTTTCACGCATCCGGCCTCGGGCATGCATTTTTTCATGGCCATGGTAGCGAATGCCAGCGGGGAGGAGCCTATTTTTGTTTTCAACAAGATGCGGTCCTTTGCCGGCTTCCTGGCCCCCCTCTTTCTCTACCTGACTGCCCGTCGCATCTTCGCGCGACCGGTCACGGCAACTTTCGCCGGGCTCGGCGTGATCGTGCTGGTCATGACCGGCTCGCTGGCCGACACCAAATGGCACTGGGGACAAGCCGCCCCCGTCAGTCATAACACCGACTTGGTCATGAGCATGCTGGTGCCGGGAGTGGGCTGGATGGTGCTGGCCACGCTGGGAGCCGCGCCGGGCCGGCGGTTTCGTTGGTGGCTGGCCGCGACCGGCGGCCTGTTCCTTTTCCTGGTTTGCTCGCACATCCGGGAAGGCCCGCAGGTGTTGCTCTATCTCGGCATGTTCGCCGCCACCATGATTCGCTTTCCCAGCCAGGGCCGCCGCGCGCTGGTGCTCGCGGGGGTCCTGGCCGCAATGATCTACGGCTACCAGCAATGGCATCACCACAACGTGCCGCAAATCACAGAGCATGTGAACGAACACCGGCAGGCGCTGGAAAAAGCGATGCACCTCATGCACGGGTGGGACTGGTGGCGCTCACCTGTGGCGGTCTATCCTATCGAGACCCTCTGGGAAGGCTGGCATGGCGTGTTCATCGTTCTGCTGCCCCTGGTCCTGGCTTGGTGGGGCCGGCGCCGCGAGGCGCTCGGCGTAATTCTCGGCCTGCTGGCCGCACTCCTGCTGATCCGGATTCCTGCGCTCTCCCTCGCGGCAAATTGGTCAACCTATGATGAAATTCTGATGTTTCCGGTGCGCTTTTTCACCCCCTTCAGCCTCTTGCTTCCCGGGGCGTTGCTGTGGGGATTGGCGGCCAGCCTGTCACAACGGTGGTGGCAGGCGCTCGTGGCTCTTCTGGGGGTCGCGGGTTTGGTATGGCTCAAATACCATGCTGAGGAAATGATCGCCCGGCAACCGGACCTGTTCTTCGGTTCAGCGTTTTTGGCCATGGTCGTGGCACTCGTGCACGTCCTCCGCGAGCGAACGCCCGCGATTTCCGCGGTCGCCGTCCGCCGGGGCGGGTATGCCGCCGCCGGCTTGCTGCTGGTCACCGGACTGTCCACCGAAAATCTGACCGCTTCTCCCTTCGGCTGGCTGAGCCGTGAAGTGCCCCCGGACGAAGTCGTGCTCTCAAACCCCAACGGCATGTTTCCGCTCACCGGCTTTGTGCCCAATCCCGGTTACGGTTGGTCCGTGGTTTTCAATTTGGGACTCTCCACCTCCTTGCGGGCGCTGCACAAGGAAAGTTACACCAAGTATGCCGGACCGCCTTTTTATAACCTCGGTGAAACCCCGGCCGAACGCCTCGCGCTCTGCCGGCGACTCGGCGCGCAAATTGTCGTGCTCGATCCATCCCAAGCTGGGGCCATCCAGCCATTGCTCGAGGCCGAACCGGCCATCTATTCAAAATGCTACGAGGACCAGGGCTGGTATCTTTACCGGGTCCATCTGCCACCGACGGCGACCCCTTGAAACCGGGTGACCAACCCGATTCGCGCCCACCGCATGCTGACTGGTCTTTCCTCGTTCCGCTTCTGGATCGCCGCCGCGATGGCCGCGGCCGCGGCCATGGTGTTTGCCGTGAATAAGAGTACGCTCGGCGTCGATTTCACCGACGAAGGATTTTATGTGGCCGCGCCGATGCGGTTAGCGATGGGTGAACCGCTGTTCTCATCCGAAATCCTGACCCTGATCCGTCCGTTTGAGATCGTGACACAGTTCCTGTTTTTTCTGCCCGGCTCCCCGTCGCTGTATGAATTCCGCCTAATCGGGTGGATCCTCCACATTGGGAGCTACCTGTTACTCGCGTGGGCGCTATTCCAGGAATGTCGTTCGGCGGCGGTCGCGTTGCTGGCCGCGGCCGTGCCCTTCTTCGTCAGCTTCGCCTGGCCCAGTGCAATTGCGACCCCGAGCTACAAAAGCCTGTCGACTGATTTCCTGGTGATTTTTCTGGCGTGCTACCATGCCGCGCACCACTGGCACGGGATGCGCGCGGCGGCGGGCTTGCGCGTCAGCGCCGGCCTCGCGCTATTCATCGCGTCGGTTTGCTACCCGCCGCTCGCGGTGATCTTCGCCTGCACCGCTGCCTTTGAATTTTTGTCGGTGCGGCGTTCCACCGGCCCGCGCGCACACCGGTGGGGACTGGCGCTTACCTCCCTGACCGGGCTGACGGCCGGGCTAGTGATGCTCGCCTGGCTCGGCGCCACCGGCGCCAGGACGCAGTGGCTGGAGCGCATCAGCCTCACCCAAAGTTTTTCCCTCACGTCGGTGCGAACCGGCGGGCCCGCTTTCTACGGTCATCTTTTCGCGGAACTCTTCACCAAGCTGGAAGCGTTCACCCGCCATACGAAAGTGGCGGGAGTCCTGGCGGTGTTTCTGCTCGTCGCCCCGAAACGAACGCTGCAGGAATGGGCGTCGCTCGTCCTGATCCTATTTCAGATCTACACACTGTATGTGCTCGGCAACCACTACATCGGTCCCGCGTATGCCGATCATTTCTTCTTTCCGACCGCCTATTGCCTAGCCGCCGTCACTTGGGCCGGGCTGCTCGTCCTCATCGAGCTGAGGCTGGGGCTCTCCGGAGGTCCGGTGACCTTGTTTTGCGTCCTGCTCTCGATCATCGCCGGCCTCCTTTACGCCACGGCCACCTATTTTTTCGACTATTACTACAGCTGGAACAACGGGATTCTCGGACTGAGTTTTGCCTTCTCCTTCGCCTTGGTCCGGCCGTTGGCGGCGCAGGCCCCCCACCAACGGCACTGGCGGTGGTTGCTCGTCCCCGGCTTGCTCCTGGCGACCGGGTATGCGGCGTTATATAATTTTAACGGGGTGCGCCGCGATGCCCCGATCCCCGGGCTGACCGCCCGTTTCGACATTCCGCCGCTGCGCGGCATCCGCTCGACCCCGGCCCGTCAGCAGACGCTGGAAGCACTCTATGGTTACCTGAGCCCCCGGCTGGAGGGTGACCGCCGCCTGCTCGTTTTCGATCACGCGCCCATGCTCTACTTCATCCTCAAGGCCATGCCCGCCTACGGGATGGCTTGGGCGTTCCAGGAGGGCGTGGCTGCCTCCACGCACGAACAACTGGTGCGCGATTTCCTTTCGCACCCGCTGCCCCGATATGCAGTCCGTACCCGGGTCGACCTCAGTGAGGCGGACTGGCGGACCGCCCCACCGATCGCATATGGCGATTCCTATCTGCTCAACGCGACGGTCGAGAAACATTACCGGTTGGAGCGCGTGATTGGCCCTTTTGAAATCCTGGTCTTGCTCGAGTCGGGAAGCCCCGCCCGATAAATCCGGAAGACTTACTATACCCTTGATTTGCCCTCCGCGCTCTCCTTCATTGGCGTCCAATGCCATTCACCTGCGATCATCCTTCAGGGCAAGCCTCTCACCTCCACGCCGTTTTCCTGACCGGCCCGCACTCCTCTTTGCCAGGCCTCCCCCGGTGGTGCTGACCCCACAACGTCCCGCCGGTCTCGGCGCCAGGGCCGTCGCTGGCCTGCTCCGTTTCGCCAGTGGCCTCGGCCTCGTGCATTGGCTGCAGCGAATGCCATTCATTTACCAGCCGTTGCGTTCATTGCTGGTTTCCTCCGCTGGCGGTCCGGATCGACCCCGGGAAATCCTCAACGGACCGCTGGCCGGCTTCCGGATGGTTCTGGGGCCGCACGATCGCAACGCCTACCTGCTCAACACGCATGAACCGGCCATTGTCGAATTGGCTGCCGGGTTGTGCCGGCCGGGGATGCATGTTCTCGATGTCGGCGCCCACGTCGGCTACTTCAGCCTGCTCTTCGCCGTGCGGACCGGTTCCGCCGGTCGCGTCACCACCCTCGAACCCAATCCCGCGAACGTGGCCAAGATCCGGGCGATGATCGCGGCCAACGCCTTGGAAAACATCGAGCTGCTTCCCCTCGCGGCTTCCGATGCGGATGGGACCGTCGAATTCGCAACCGAGGAAACCGGCCAGATGGGGCACATAACCCCGGCCCAGTCTGCCGCCCGACCGGGAGTCGTCACCGTTCAGGCGACGCGCATTGACACCCTCTCCGCGCGGCCGGGCTTCCGTCCGGTCGACTTGCTGAAGCTGGACGTCGAGGGTGCCGAGGTGGCCGCGCTGCATGGCATGGCCGCCCTCTTGGTTCGCGACCGGCCCATCATCATCTGCGAATGGCATCCGGCCGCCGCGGGATCCGATTTCTCGACGACCTTCCAATCGTTGGGGTATGAATGCGAGTTGCTGGAGCCCGCTTCCAACACCACGCCCTTTCATTTGCTGGCGCGACCTGCCCGCGCAACCCGCCCGCACGCATGATTGCCTGGCTCAAAGCGTGGGTGCATGCCACCCTCTGGCTGGCCCGCCATTGGCGGGGTCAATATCAGGCCGAGGAAGTGGTGGTCATCGGCCCGATGCTCAGCCCGAAGGAGGTGTGCGTGGACATCGGCGCGCATGCCGGTTCCTGGACCCGCCCGCTCGCCCGGCTGGTGCCCGCGGGAAGAGTATATGCCTTTGAAGCCCTCCCGCATTACGCCGCGGCGCTACGCCGGTTGATGCAAATCACCCTGACAGCCAACGTCACTGTGATCAACGCCGCCATGTCCGACCAACCGGGCACGGTACAGATCGCCTGGCGCACCAAGGCCGGGCGGAAATTGACGGGTAACACGCACATGGCCACCAACAGTGAATCGGACCAAGTGGAATGCATAACGGTGCCCGCCCTGACCCTGGATGGGTGGCACGCGACCCTTCCGCCGGGTACCAAGGTGGGGTTTGTCAAAATTGACGTGGAAGGAGCCGAACTTCTGGTGCTCCGCGGTGCCAAAGCCTTTCTGCAGAAAAACAGGCCGGTCATTTTCATGGAAATCGTCACGGAATGTTGCGCGCGCTACGGCTATATCCCTGCGGACCTGTTCCGTCTTTTCGGTGAACTGGGCTACCGGAGCTATACCGTGCAGGTCAACCGGAACGATGGGCCATTGCACCCGGCCAGTGACGACAACTACCCAGGCAAAGGCGACGTTCTGCTTCTTCCCCTCGAGCACCCCGCAAATCTGGGCGTGCGTTGACGGGTGGAACCCACTGCAGTTGCTCCACGGTTCCCATGTCTTCATTGATTGCTGGATCTCCCAAACTCAAAGTTGCGCTGATCCAGCGTTTCGTGCCGCACTACAACCTGATATTCTACCGGAAACTGGCGGCGACCTCCCGTTACGAATGGGATTTCATCTTTGACGCGCATCCCGGCGCCGGGGAGTCAGGGCTGGCGAGTGATGCCGTCACGCTCCTGCCCACACGGCCCATCCGCAACGTTTACCTCGGACCGGCGGTCTGGCAGCAGGGCGTCAATGATTGGCTCCGGCAAAACCGTTATCGCGCGGTCGTTTTCGAACTAGGCTGGCAAATCATCTCAAATCCCTGGCTGGTGCGGTGTGCCCACCAATGCGGCACGGCCGTCATACCCTGGACCAAGGGTAGCGCGGAAAGCGGCCGACCCCGGCCCTGGTGGCGGAAACAACTGGAACGCCGGTTTGTCCACCATTGCGATGCGATCCTCGCGTATGGGCAGGTTTCCTCGCGCTATTTTCAGGATTATGGCTATCCCGCCGGCCGGATTTCTATAGCGCAGAACACCGTCGACGTGCGCACCATTGCGGAAAACGTCCCAGCCAACCGCGCCCAGGCGGTCCAATTGCGCGCGAAACTCAAGTTGCCCCCCGGTGAAGTCGTTTTCGGCCATCTTGGCCGGCTGGTGCCGCAAAAGCATGTCGACCGGATCATCGAGGCGTTCGCCGCCGTCCGCGCCCAGGGGCTGAAGGCTCAACTGGTCATAGCGGGCGACGGCCCGGAAAGGGTGGCCCTCGAGGCTCTCGCCCGGACGGCCGGAGTGGAACAGGCGGTGCATTTCTGCGGCCGCATCCCGGAAACCGAAGTCGGGGGCTATTTCCAGCTGTTTGATGTGTTTGTATCTGCGTACAGCGCGGGTCTGGCGGTCATGGAGGCGATGGCCCATGGCATCATCGCCCTGATCACTCCCGAAGCGCGGCCGGAGATCGAACTCATCGTCGACGGCCAGACCGGGTTCATCACGCGAGACTTTTCCGCCGCGGCCCTGCAGGATGGCCTACACCGCGCCGCCGCGGCGGTGCAACAAGGCGACATGATCGGACAGTACGCCCAGGCGCGCACACTGGCCGATGCCACCATGGAGAAAATGGTTACGGCATTTGACCAAGCCATCGATCACGCTCTACAACTTAGAAAATCAGCAAAATGAAAATCGCCGTTTTTGGACTAGGCTATGTCGGATCAGTGACCTCGGTGTGCTTGACCCTCAACGGGCACGAGGTGTGGGGCGTGGACGAACACGCTCTCAAGGTGGACTGGATCTCCCGGGGCATCCCCCCTCTCAACGAACCGCGCTTCGCCGAGGAGCTGAAAATCGCGCTGGCTTCCGGTCGCTTCCAGGTGACCACGGACGCCGTCAAGGCGATCCGCGAAACGGAGGCTGCACTGATTTGCGTCGGCACGCCGAGCACCCCTTCGGGTGCGACCGATCTCACGGCCCTACGCAGCGTTCTGGCCGGCTTTAATGCCGCACTGATCGCCCATCCGCACCCCTACCTCATCGCGGTCCGCAGCACCATTCCTCCCGGCACCATGCAGGAGGTGGTCATGCCGGCCTTGCGTGACGGCGCGATGCGGGTCCTGGGCGATTCGCTGCGCATGTGTTTCAATCCAGAATTTCTACGCGAAGGCACCGCCATTGACGATTTCTTCGCGCCGCCTTTTACGGTCGTGGGGGCCGAGGGCAGTCCCGAGGCAGTCAAAGCGGTTTTGGCCGCAGCGGAGCGGATGTACGCTCTGCCCGGTGTTCCCGTGATGCACTTGAATTTCAAGGAAGCCGAACTGGTGAAGGTCATCAGCAACGCCTATCACGCCGTGAAAATCAATTTTGCCAACGAAGTGGGCATCGTGGCGGCAAAGGTCGGGGCTGATCCTCTCCGTCTGATGGACGCCTTTTGCCAGGACATGTCCACCTCCAGCAGCGCCGCACCCCAGGGCGCCG
>SXGQ01411473.1_pt1 | contig 14772 bp, 11 predicted proteins | sample 3178371 | NCBI WGS metagenome assembly SXGQ01 (sample SAMN11356859, study PRJNA531348) | freshwater metagenome | isolation source: freshwater sample F1-20 | place: China: Fuxian Lake, Yuxi | collected 2017-12-25
AATCACGGAGCTTGTACGTCCGGCTGCGGCTTCGTGTGGAACGGTCGGCTCGGCTGTCGTTGCTTCCATCGGCATCTGCTTCGCCCGTTTTGAACTCTTCGATCTTGACATCAGGTGAACCTCTCTCATGTGGAAGGCCAGACCGAGCCCTTTGGCAAAGGCCGGATGGCCGCCCAGCGGCGGTCGTATGTTGATTTTTGGGGACTTCTGGGTGTAGTATGCGCTTGTCTGGGGGCATACTACGGAACCCTCGGGTCCCGTTCTATGAACCAAGAGAGCCGGTCGGTAACGCCAATTACCGGCCGGCTCATTCATTTATGGTCGATCTTCTCTATTGCTTCGCTGCTCGCTCGTCTCTCCGAACGTCCTTCTCTTATGAATCCCTCGCACCCGGACTGCACGGAGCCGGGCGGTCGTACTATCGAAAAGGCGCACGCCAACTCGTGAATCCCGGTGGAAGATCCTTTATGAACTCGTGAACTTGGGAAGAAACGTAAAACCATCTAGCTGAAAATGCGGGATACCCCAGCTAAACATCCGGAATTTCTCCGAACGATCGCCGTACCTAAGCACGGCTAGAAAAACGAAAATAGCTTGTCGAGAAAGCTACCACGGACCCCGTTCAAGTGTCAATAACTTTTTTTCCAATGTGTCTCTAGCACATCATTTGTCCGGTCGGAGTAGCAGATGAAATGTCCACTGTGCGACGCGGTACTTACGGTATCGGCCCGCAATGGTCTCACATGTTGCTCGCTCGGCCTCCACAAGGTTAGTTTGCGCACACCCTTGATTTCGGAACATTTGAACTTTTTTTTCTCGAAAGTAAAAAAAGTTCTTGACTTCTGAATTTTCGGGTGTATCATTCCGTCCAAAGTCAAGCAGTTGCTTTCACATTTTTAAGCGGTTCGAGGATTGCTTTTTGATCCCCCAACCTTGGCCCTTAACCTTTTCGGCTTGAAACCAGGTCTATCCCAAGGCTGATCACCTTCCGATTCTCCCGGTTCCAGCGAGGAAAACTTAACATGCAACTATCGTTGCCGTTTCGAATCCGGGGGGAGCGGGGTGTTTTGGCAATTCCACGAGATTTGCCTAGGCATGCCACCTTCTCCTTGTTTTTCCGATTGAAGTGATCGATCTTTCTTGAATTTTTCCCGTTTCCCGTATGAAAAGTGCGACATACCAGATATCGGCAATCGTGTTGTCATTCGGATTGGTATTGGGCCTGATCGTTCCACCGAGTGAAGCTCTTTCCCAGACGAGCATCTTCACCGGCAAGCCTAATAGTGACCCAAACGATGATGAGATTCTCTGCGAGAAAGCTAACTCTGTCCTTGAAAACGATAAGTACTGCGTACTTTACAAGGATTTTAAGAGATCGTTTGGTGCGAATAATGCTCAAGCCGAAGCAACTAGAAATCAAATGATCGATCTACTGCGTCTGCAAATCGATGAGTACTACAACGAGTACAAAAATGGTCGTGTAAAGAAGACAAGGCGCCTTCAATTCTTGCTCGACATTTTAGGAATCGGACTAGCCGTAGCAGGCAACATCGTTGGCGGAGCACGCAGTAAGACTGTTCTAGCGGCCAGCTCCGGTGCCTTTCTAGCAGGAAGAAATTCGTTGAATGATCGGTTCGATCTAGTCCGGCAACAAATCCTAATCAACAAAATGAATGCGAACCGCACGAATCAATGGGCGCGTATTGTCTCATTGAAAAATGAGAGTGTAGGGTCGTTTGGATGGGACGCAGCGAAGGCTGAAATGCAACAGTACTTATTTCGTGGATCATTCGAAGATGCATTAGATTCGTTGGTCGAAGATACTGGTGCCCAAGTTACAGCTGCACAGAACAATCTTCAACAAGTACTTGATGCTGTTCCGGAGGGGGTTCTCGAGGCGAAGCTTACGAACTTTAACGATTACATCGCTCCAATGAATCGAGCCGCCGCGAAGATTTCAGAGAATATTCGGAAGCTAACTGATGAGATCGCGACGCTGAATGATTCTCCCGAGAAGGAAAAGAAAGAAGCTGAAAGACGCGATCTAATCGCTCGGCAGGAAAATCTTCAACAGAACTATCAATCAATTTTAACGGCACTGACCGCGAGCGGGGACTTTGACGCGATAAAAGAAAAGGTTCGGACGAAGTACCCGGAAGCAATTGTTCAGCTTTATGACCAATACCTGAGAAGGTATAAAGCGTCGCCTCCAACAATAACTATGGACGAATACGACTTTGTTCTGACAAAGATAAACGGAGTCCTTGGTTTTGATGAGCCTCTTGGAAATAGGTTTCTTGAGATTCTTCGAAAATACAAAATACAAGATTGAGGAGCATTTGTTTATGGACTATCAGGCAAAAATTGCGGGTGACCTGACTTTGAAACAGATTGCGCACGTCTGCGAAAGCGAGCAACTTGGGGGATTCAAACTCGATAGTCTTACGTTCGGAACCGAGTATGACGGTGGGCGTGTCCGGCTTATTAACAAGGCCGACTTCAAGATTGCGAATTCCGCAACGATTTTGACTGACCTAAACTTTTCCGAATTGGCCGATCAGGATCCTAGTAAAGTGCGGGAAGAAATGAAAGGCCGTGGATGGATGTTCATTTGTCAGTCCTATATCTATGTCGAGAACGTTCTTCAGCAAGTTCTCGTTTTCGGGAAGTATTAGTTGAAGAAATGAGTCGACGGGTTCAAAACCGACCCATTTTCTTATTGACCTTGTTTGAATAATCAATACATCAAGTTTAGGTGAAGTTATGAACTACCCTGCACGAATTATAAAGAAAGGCGAAACGGATGCCGCGATTGTGAAAGCGATCAAACAGAAGTTGAACTCTGCTCTGGGCATTAAGAACAATACAGACGAAAGGCTTAATCCAGACAATCCGAACTTCGGCGAACGGATGTTCCGGCTAGTAAAGCTCTTCCAAGCACGCAACGTTGATGGATCCGGCACCCCGCTCAAGCAGGATGGTGAAATTGGTTCGCTTACATGGGAAGCATTATTCGGAGAACTAAGCGTTGTCCGAACGAACCGTACAGGCGACGGCTTCTTCGACGAAGTTCTACGAATTGCGGCGCTACAAGAGCAAAACAAGGTGAGAGAAAAACCGAAGAACTCAAATAAGGGGCCTGAAGTTAACGAATATCTTCGCAGGGCCGGCGTCTGGCCAGGTCTCGCATGGTGCGCGGCTTTCGTTTACTGGTGCTGCGACGAAGCGGCCATTAATCTAGCGCGAGGAAATCCTGTTGTTAGGACCGCAGGGTGCCTTGATCATTGGCGTAAGGCTCCAGCGGCGGGCGCGACTAGGATACAAAGGTTAGCTGCGAAACAGAATCCGAGTTTAGTCAAGCCTGGGATGATTTTCATCCAAGATCACGGTCAAGGCCTTGGACACACAGGCCTTATCGAATCAGTCTCCGGAGGCTTGATCACTACGATCGAGGGGAACACCGATGCAAGCAAGACACGTGAAGGTGGCGGTGTTTACCGGTTGACGCGGAAGATCGTGGATATAAACACCGGATTCATCAGCTACCACGGACTCTAGCATAGAGCCGAATTCAATCGACACGTAGTTTTCTATTCAATCCGGCAAAGGCTTCCTTATTTGCTTTTGATGCTCTCAGTAAACGATCAGTAGTTACGATTGCGGAATGTTACCTAAACGCATTTTGAGGCACTGATGCACATCATTCGAAACCTGTATTTCGCGAGATTCGCGGTTTTGGCCGCCGGCTTTCTGTTCATTTTTCCCATCGCAGTTGCCTTTTTCGAACCGCTCGAGCAGCTTTTCGGAGGGCTCTTCGATCTCCGAAATGATGTCGGAACAAACTGGCTGAAGATGGCCCCTGCTTTTTTTGCGACAACATTCGCTTACCTATTTTCCTGGTCCTCGATGATCATAATGCGGATCGCCATGCTTTACGGACCGGAGCGAGCGGGGTATTCCATTGAGCCTGGCTCGCGGTGGCTCGAAACCGAGCATGCCTCCAAGTCGTTCTTTTTCATCGGATTGATTTTGCCCGTACCATTCCTGATCCTTTCTTTGACGCCAGAGCAGGTGACATTGAGCACCGAGTTCACTGCGGCCCGCACGATGATGCTGCTAGGTGCACTTTTGGGATTTTTAACTGCACTTTTAGTTGTATTTGCCGTCGATTTCGTGCAGCGGCTCTTTAACAGCTTTCACAACGACAGTTCGGACGACAGTGCAAAGCGAATGTTTTTTCCGTGGAAGAACCCTGTTTCCGAATATGCCGAGAAGAAGAACATCGCAGCCTATTTGTTCAAGAATAGGCTTTTCGACCGTGGTGTGAAGTTACTTCGAAGGATTGATCCTCGGTTCGGCGTCGGCTTCATTCGGCGAAAGAACGGAACAGTCCTAATCAATCCCGGTCAAGTTCTTGCAGCCTTCATGCTACTCTCCTATCTCGGATTATATGGGGTCGGCGTGTACTTCTGGGTGTTCCCCATTGAAAATAGAGGCCTTCCGTTCGACGTAGGCGTCACCGCAATCACCTACCTCTTCGTCGTTTTAACTCTCGCGGCCTGGTTATTCTCCGGAATTGCATTCCTCTTCGACCGATATAGGTATGTCCCAATCTTCCTAATTCTCCTTTCGATCTTCTACTTCGTCGATCTTGACCACAAGTACGAAATCGATCGCTCTGCGGGACGCAATTACAATCTCTTAGCCTCGCCACAGGAGATCTTCAAGGCACGAGCCGAACAGAAGTTCTTCATCTTCATTGCCGCAGAAGGTGGCGGGATACAGGCTTCTGCTTGGACCGCCGAGGTTCTTACCCGACTAGTCGGGAACTGCCCAGTTAAAGGACCAGCGGACGAGAACCTGTGTAGGGACAATATTGTGCTGATGAGCGGAGCTTCCGGCGGAAGCGTCGGCATCATGCATTTCAAGGAGGCATACAATTCGGAAGACCGATTGCAGGGGGCCGATCAAAACGAGCGAATCCGCAAGTACGCACGCGAGTCGAGTCTTGATTTCGTTGCGGGCGGTATGGCGTTCAACGATTTGCTTCGAAATTTTCCCTTTGCGTCCAGCCTTATGACGCATGACCGTGGGACGCATTTAGGGCGTGGGTGGCTCTACAATAGAGATCGTATCGACTGCGAGTATGGGAAGGAACGGGTCCCTGAACTACATTGTAATTCAGGTGATGCATACACGATTCCGCATTTTAATGAACGTGATCTCATCTGGACCAATGTATCAGAGCAGGAATTTCGACCTATGCTCAGCGAATGGGATATTGTAACCCAAGGAAAAAGTGGTCAAATCAACTCAGGGAATGCGAAAACTCGACCTGCAGTCGCCTTCGGCTCAACATTAGTCGAAACCGGCCAACGAATGGTCTTCTCTACCTACCGTATGCCGATTGATGATAAGAAGCCTGCGGACGCTGAGTACCTCGCCACGATTGCAAGTGGTTGTTCCGATATTTCCCGTACAGAAGCAGTACGACTTTCAGCTGCGTTCCCGTTTGTTTCACCTGCCGCAAGCGCCCGCGACCCAGAAAACCGGAAGCAGCAAATGCACCTCGTTGATGGCGGATATTATGACAACTATGGAATGCTTAGCATTCGAGACTTCATTCGAGAAGGACTTCAAGCTTACGAAGACAAAAGCCCTTCAAAACCGGCATTTATTGTTATCAGGATCATTGGAGAGGGTAAGAACAATGAGGGGGAGGGCGCGGGACTCGGTAAGCCGAAATCCAATTTGAGCGATTCGGTCGAGCCTTCCTCGCTATGGCAATTTGCCGCTCCGCTAACGACGTTGATGAACGTGCGCCCCACCTTACAGCGATTGCGTGACCACGAGGCTCTACAGACAATACAGAACGAAGCAAAGGAATATGGGATCGACGTCTATCCTTTCACATTCGCGTATCGATCCGGCGAGACACCGATTCCGCTCTCTTGGCACTTGACAGAGCGGCAGATCGCTCAAATCGACTACGCTGGGAAAACGGCATTTGGGCGTAATGCTTTCGCCGATTTTCGTACATTAACGCAAAACGAAGCGAGACCTTATCTAGTACCGACCCAATTCGATAACGTGTTCAAGTGGCTTCAATTTAGGGGATGTCTTGAATTGATTGCAGCAGGTAACACAAATGGATCTAGATTTGTGTGCTCTGATCAATTTGTTCGCAACGTTATGGGCACCGAGTGATCGAAACGATATTGGCAGAGCGTCCGAAGAACTCTTTGGACTAGATTCCCCGTCTGGCGGGATTTCGTGACCCATGCCACTGAACCATTGCGAACAATAGTCTCACGATTCAATTCGGCGTTACCCTCCAACTATAATTTGATCGCGACCAAGTCTAATTGACGGAGTCAGTTTGAACTATGAGCGTTTCCGCGGCTCGGTTGTTCAGGGCGTTGATCTGTTCGTTGATCTGGCGTATCTCTGAGACGCCCACGCCGGTGTAGTGCTTCATCGTTGTCTGGATCTGGGCGTGGCCAGCGACTTTTGCGACAAATGTGGTCGAGATTCCGTTGGCGAGCTGACGCGTGACAAAAGTACGGCGAAGGTCGTGAAACCTAAGATCGGGCAGACCTGCGAGCCGAGCAACGGTCTTAAATGCGGTCTTTGTCTCAGAAACCGGAAACGGCCTGTCGCTGGTCGATCCGGTCCGCAGTTCCGCTAGTGCGTCCTTCGCCCGGGCAGATAATTGAACAAGTCGTTCTTGTTCGGTCTTGGTATGTGTGCCAACGATGTGAATGCATTCGTTTTTCGAAATCGATATCCGTCCAACGAAACTTGAGAATCTCCCCTCGTCGCAAGCCCGAATCAAATGCGAGAATGATCATCGCTTTGAGAAGCGGATTCGCAGCATGAATCCTGCGTCATGCCATCTCGTAGCACGGCCGGCTTGTAGAACTCCGTCTTACACCGCTCGGCGAGCTGATCGAACGTCATCACACATCGCCAGATCGCATCGTTGTGTCGCTAATAAAAGTTCCATATTAAGAGATTTTTTGCGATTTTATACGACCCCCTTAGCCTGATCTCGGGCCGCTATTCTCACTACAAAGAATTATTTTGACTAGTGTTTCATCTGTGAGATATAATCGCACATACGCAAACACCGTCGAGCGGGATGTGCCGTTGCGGGACCATTATGGCTCTCTTGAGTGTAGTCAAAAAGATGTCACACCTACACGAAGAGCAGAAGGCCGGGCGTAAGCATATCGAGGCAGCGGGCCTCCGGCTTCTCCGCGGCGGCATTGTGGAATTCACCGGCGAGCACACGGCCGGAAAAACGAGCCTGACGCTCAACATCCTCTCGCGGCTGACACAGGAAGGCGAGGTCTGTGCCGTTATCGATCTCAACGACTCGCTTGACCCGCAATCGGCGGCGGCCAACGGCGTCGTGCTTGAAAATCTGCTCTGGGTGCGGTGCGGCGGCAATGTCGAGAACGCACTGACGGCTGCGGACTACGTCCTGCAGGCGAAGGGCTTCGGGATGGTCTGGCTCGACCTCGGCGGCATTCCGCATAAGGAACTCGACCTTTTGCCGAAGACCTATTGGTACCGCTTTCGGGCAAAGATCCGCGACGGCCGGACGATGCTGTTCGTCACCGGCAACCGGACGCTCGTGAGTTCGGCGGCGGATCAAGCGTTCTTTTTCGATACTTACCGGGCGGTCTGGCAGGGCAGCGGGCGGTTCAAATTGCTCGGCGAACTGCAGGTGAACCTGAACACCCGAAGGCCCTTCGTCGTCCGGCCGGAGTTCAGGCAGATCAAGGCGGAGTATGGGGATGAGTAAGCTCTACGCATGCATCATCGTAAAGGAGAAAGGAGAAAGGATAAGGGAGGAAGAAGATCCCGATCCGTCCCTCGCCCCTCGTCCCTCGCCGCTCGTCGCTCTTGCCGAGCAATTTGCCTATCGCATCGAGGTGGTCGAGGGCGGCATCCTGTTTGACGTCAGCGGGCTTGAGAACCGCATCGGGCCGCCGGGAGCCGTTGCCCGGAGCATCGCTCATGAGATGGAGATGCACGGCATAGCGGGCTCGCTCGCCGTGGCCGCAAATGCTGCAACCGCAGAGCTTTACGCCCGGACGCGGGCCGGCGTTACGGTCATCGGCGAGGGGGATGAGCTGCCGCTCCCGCTTGCTTCGATCGGGCTTGATGAAGATACGCTCGGCATTTTTCACGCCCTCGGGATGGAGACGACCGCCGACCTGAAGGCCGTTCCCGAGGATGAACTGATCGCCCGCTATGGGCGCGAGTTTCGCCGGACGCTCGACCTGATCGATCAACGGGGCGTGCATATCCTGACACCGAATCTGAAGGAGAACCGCGTCGCCTGGGACTACAACCTGGACTTTCCGGTCGAGGACCTCGGGCAGCTCATCTTTATCCTCGGCCACGGCCTCGGCAAGGTGCTGGCGGAGGCGGGCAGCATCGGGCTTAGCTCGGAGCAGATCGACATCATGTTCGGGCTTCATGACAAGACCACGGCCGAATACAGCATCAAGCTTTCGTTCCCGACGCTCGACAAGGCATTTTGGCTAAAGCTCGCGAATCTCAGGCTCGGCAATGATCCGCCGCCGGCGGCAATTGTTTCGATCCAGGTGACCTGCCACTTTGCCCGGCCGCGGGCGATCGAACGCGGGCTTTTTGCGGCGACGCGGCCCGAGCCCGAGAGCCTTTTGCTGACGGCGGACAAGATTCGCAAACTGGTCGGCAAGGAGAACGTCGGCGTCCCGATGCTGGTCGATCAGCGGCTGCCCGAGGCCTTTGCCCTGGATGCCGACAAGCTGCCGCAGGGCAAGGAAATGGAGCCCGAGAAAGAGCGGCGTCCGGTGCTTGCGCTGACGCATTTTCACCCGCCGCTCGAGGCGGAGATAAAGACCGCCGAGGGACGGCTTATTTATCTCCGCACACGTTATTTCGCCGGCCGCGTGGCCGAATACGGCGGTGCCTGGCTTGGCTCGTCGCAATGGTGGACGCAGGGCTTTTGGCAACAGATGGAATGGGACGTAGAGCTTGACAATAGGCGGATCTACCGGCTTGCCCGCACTCCGGACGGATGGTTCGTGACGGGAGGATACGATTAGTGACGAGTGACGAGGGACGAGGGATGAGAGATGAGAGATGAGAAATTCTCTTTCTACTGCTCACTGCTCACTTTTCTCGTCACTCGTCACTAACCACTCGTCACTAAAAGAAGATGTTTTTCGAGCTTCACACACGTTCGGCGTTCAGTTTTCTGGCATCGGGGTCGATGCCGGAGCCGATCGTCGAGAGGGCGGCCGGGCTCAATATTCCCGGCGTTGCATTGCTTGACCGCGATACGGTCTCGGGCGCCGTCCGGTTCCATTTTGAGGCACGCGAGGCGGGCATCAAGCCGATGATCGGTGCGGAGATAACGATGGACGACGGCAGCTTTCTGCCGCTCTTGCCGATCGACCTTGCCGGTTACCGGAATCTTTGCCGGCTTATCACGACCATCAAGGTGCGTGCCCCGAAGGGCGAGCATTGTGCCACCCGCCGCGACATCGAGGAACACTCAGCCGGGCTTATCTGCCTGACCGGCGGCGAGGATGGCTTCATGCACCGGAGCGTCCGCCGCTGCGAAGGGCTCCGCGATCTTGCCTGGCTCAATTATGTTTTTGAGAAGCGGCTCTACGTCGAGCTTCAGCGGCATTATCTCCGCGGCGAGGAGGACGTCAACCAGCAGCTCATCGGGCTTGCCCATAAGCTCCATTTGCCGATGTTTGCCAGCAACGGGGCGTATTACGCCGAGAAAGCGGACCGCGAGCTTTTCGATGTTTTTACCTGCATCCGCAACCACACGAATATCTACGAGGCCGGCAAGCTGCTCTCGCAGAACGCCGAGCGGCATCTGAAGTCCGAAGAGCAGATGCTGCGGCTTTTTGAGGAATTTCCCGAGGCCGTTGCCCGGACCGAAGAGATCGCCGGCCGCATCTCGTTCTCAATGGACGACGTCGGTTACAAGTTTCCGGATTTCCCCGTGCCGCGGGGCGAGACGATGGATTCGCTGCTCAGAAAGCTCTCGGAAAAAGGAGCGATCAACCGCTACGGCGAGCTGACGCCGAAGGTCAGGGCAAAGCTCGACCATGAGCTGAACCTGATCGCCAAGCTCAAGCTTGCCGGCTATTTCCTGCTCGTTTGGGACATCTCAAATTTCTGCTATTCGCGGCGAATACTTTCGCAGGGACGCGGCTCGGCGGCCAACTCGGTCGTTTGCTACGCGCTCGGGATAACGGCGGTCGATCCGATCGAGGGCGAGCTATTGTTCGAGCGATTTCTTTCCGAGGAACGCGGGGAGTACCCGGACATCGATATCGACCTGCCCTCGGGCGACGACCGCGAGACCGTTATCCAGCACGTTTACGAGAAATATGGCCGACGCGGTGCGGCGATGACGGCCAACGTCATCACCTACCGCAGCCGTTCGGCGGTCAGGGAGGTCGGGAAGACGTTCGGCTTTCCAGAGGAGATGCTCGGCCCGCTTTCAAAGTCGATCTCGCATTACGGCGTAGAGGATTTCGGCGACATGATCGTTCGTTTTGAGGAGAACGGCTTTGACCTTCGCAATGATCTGCGGACCCGGAAGTTCGTCGAGCTTTACACGCGGATACTCGATTTTCCGCGGCACCTCGGCCAGCACTCGGGCGGGATGGTGATGCTCCCCGAGGGGCTCGACAGCGTCGTACCGATCGAGCCGGCCTCGATGGAGGGCCGTTCGATAATCCAATGGGACAAGGACGACTGCGAGCGGCTCGGGATAGTAAAGGTCGATCTGCTCGGGCTCGGGATGATGGCCGTGCTCCGCGATACGCTGAAGCTCGTTGAGGAGCACCGCGGCGAGAAGGTCGATCTCGCCAAGATACCGAAGGACGACAAGCTCGTTTTCGAGACGCTGCAGAAGGGCGACACGATCGGGATGTTTCAGGTCGAGAGCCGTGCCCAGATCAACTTTCTGCCCCGGTCAAGGCCGCAGTGTTTTTACGATGTGGTCGTGCAGGTGGCGATCATCCGCCCCGGCCCGATCGTCGGCAAGATGCTGAGCCATTACATCCGCCGGCGGCAGGGCCTGGAAGAGATCGACCACATTCATCCGTGGCTTGAATCGACGTTGAAAAGAACGCTCGGCGTGCCGCTCTTTCAGGAGCAGCTCTTGAGGATGTCGATGATCATGGCCGGCTTTACCGGCGGACAGGCCGAGGAACTGCGGCGGGCGATGGGCTTTAAGCGGGCCGATAAACGCCTTGCCAAGATCGAGAAGAACCTTCGCGACGGCATGACACGCAACGGCATCGAGCCCGAGCTGCAGGACCGCATCGTCCAAAACATAACGGCCTTTGCCAACTACGGGTTTCCCGAGTCGCACGCCGCGAGCTTTGCCTTGCTCGCCTATGCCTCGGCGTATCTGAAGGTCTATTACCTGGCCGAATACACGACGGCGATGCTCAATAATTTCCCGCTTGGGTTCTATTCGCCGGCAACGCTGATCAAAGATGCCCAGCGACACGGGCTCCACTTCCGGCACGTTGATGTGAACCGCTCCGACTATTTTTTCACCATCGAGGACGGCGAGGTCCGAATGGGCCTGAAATACGTAAAAGGCCTCAGGAAAGAGGTCGCCGAAGCGATAGTCGAAGGCAGAAACCCGACCTGTAGGGAGGGTGCCGGAAATGCGGAATTCGGAATGCGGAATGCGGAAGAGGACGATTCCAACCATTCACAATTCACCATTCACCATTCACCATTCACTTCCGTCGAGGACCTCGTCCGCCGCGTTCCGCTGATCAATAAGAAAGAGATCCGGGCACTCTCGCTGGCCGGTGCATTGAATTTCGAGCGGAGCGTCCACCGCCGCGAGGCCTTGTGGCGATCGGAGCTGGCCATCCGGCCGGACGTCTTTAGCAGACAGCGGACAGCAGATAACGAACACGTTTCTGAAGATGCGGCAGCGGCCGGGTTCATTCGCCCGATGACCGAATGGCAGGCGATGGAATCGGACCTGCGGTCGATGGCGGTGACCATCGGCAGGCACCCGATGGCGTTTCTCCGCGAGGGGCTCAAAAAGCGGGGCGTGCTTTCGGCCATCGAAACGCACACGCTCCGGAAGAAAGACGTGGTCACGGTCGCCGGGACGGTCATCGTACGCCAGCGGCCGATGACGGCGAACAGCGTCGTCTTTATAACGATGGAAGATGAGACCGGGCACTCGAACTTCATCGTGATGCCGGATATTTTCGAGCGCTTCCGCCGCGTTATCACACATAATTCTTTCCTGCTCATCAAAGGCATTGCCGAAGAGGGCGGAATGATAAAGGCCTTGTATTTTGAGCCGATAGGTGGTGTTATGGCAGAAATAGGATCACACGATTTTCATTAGGCTATGTGCGGAAGATATAAATTGAGCGCCCGGCACGAGGATGTGCAGAAACACTTTGACCTGATCGACGGCAAGTTCACCTACGAGCCGCAGCAGGAGATCTTTCCAGGCACCGAGATACTCGCAATAAACCGCGAGCACCGCGCCAAACGCATCTTCTGGACCATCGAGGACCGCGACTACAAGGGCGTAATGCGAAAAGTGATCAACGCCAAGAGCGAGACCGTACATTTCGTGCCGATGTTTCGCGAAGCCTTTAAGAGCGGCCGAGTGCTGATCCCGGCGACCGGCTTTTTTGAGTGGAAAGATACACCCGACAAACGGAAGGAGAAGTACGAGTTCGAGTTTGATGAGCCGCTCTTCGCCTTTGCCGGCATCTCCCGCGAATGCGAGATAAAGGGCGAGACACGCGAGTGCGGCGTAATACTCACGACCGAAGCGAATGATGTCGTCCGGCCGATCCACGCCAAGAACCGCATGCCCATCATCCTCCACAAATACGACTACGAGAAATGGCTCGACCCCGAAACCCCGCCGGCCGAACTGAAAAAAATAATGCAGCCGCTCCCGAACGAAGAGATCCACGCAAAACCCGCCGAGGATAAATAAAAATGGGCGGCCCGAAAGCCACCCTTCTACAGGAGAGAACTCCCTAAATCAAATAGAAGCAAAAGGCGTGTGTTACCTCCGGGAGACGTACCAGCACAATGCTAAGCGAGAAGGTTCGACAATTCGTATGAGTCTATATCCGTAGATAGACTCTCTAGATGGACTTGCGGCTTTAAACCGCCGATTCAACAACAGTTGCGGGCTATTCGCCGGAATGCTCTATTCGACGAAAGCGACACCTGCGGGTCGGATCTGAATCTCGAGGCTGTCGCTTTAATTTGCCTGTGAATCATCGCAAATGCCCTCTCAAACGATCACTGAATCCCATTTGAATGCAGTATTGGGGTGGCGGCGGTTGCGTTCACTGCTACGTAATCGCTCAGCACATTTGCGACCTTTCGAACCGTGTCAGTCGTTGGGTTGACGTATCTCGCAAAGGTCGACCACTGCGTATGACCGGATATCTTCATCACCTCAGCAGCCGGAAGGCCGGCGTTGACCATCCTAGTGATCGCCGTATGGCGAAGATCATGAAACCGCAAGTCGCCGATCTCCGCCTCACGGCAAATAGCGGCAAATGAACGCTTGAAATCGGAAACCGGGAATACACTTTCAGAAGATCTCGTTCGAGGGTCCCTGGCTAACCCAACCAATTCAAAACGAACCCTGTCCGTTATACCGATCGTCCTTGGGCGTGCCGTCTTGCTGCTGAGTGCCGTGACCGTAATGACCCCTGCCTCCAGATCGACATCGGCCCAAGTGAGCTTGAGCAGTTCGCCCTTACGCATTCCTGTATCGACAGCGGTCAGGAACAGCGACCGCATCAATTCGCGGCCACCCGAGACATTTGCCTTGATCGTCTTTCCGTTTCGTTCATACTCGACCACCCGCGACGCCTCGCAAGCGGCAAGGAACCTCTCCTCCTCGGCAAAGGTAAGCACGCGCTCGCGCTTCACCTCGTCGCCTAGTGAGATTAGCGGTGCTCCGAGTTCAAATGGCGACCTGTGCAGCCAGCCATTTTGGACAGCAAAGCGCATGACACTTCGCATTTGAGCAAGGGTTCGGTTGACATCGGCGATGCTGCGCTCGCCGCGGGGCGATGGGGTTTTCAGCCGATGTCTCTTAAAATCTTCGAGGTCTGCATGGCTGATGTCACGAATGCGTCGAGAGCCGAAATGAGCAACCAGGGTGTCGATGTAATGTCCAACCGATTTGTACGACCGCAAGCCAGCGACCTTTCGCACCCCGTCCCGAGTCGAATGGTACTCAGGAGGCACTACCCGCCGTGACCGGTAGTGCTCGGCGAGCTCACGAAACGTTAACCTGTCGCCGTCGATCTCCCGCGATCCGCTACGGGCGAACTTCATCTCCATCTCGTCCCTTAGACGACGAGCGTGGCTCTTGTTGTCGGCCCTGGCAACGAACTGACGTTTCTTTCCCTGGCCGTCTATCCGAACAATACGTGCGTACCAGTGGTGAACTCCGTTCCTGTCTTTCTTGCGGATCAGGCCCCAATCTCTTGACCGCTTGGTTTCCGCTACTGTCTTCTTCTCCATACGAACACCTCGCTGACTCACACCTTGACTCACACCTGTGCGTACGATTCCAGTCGACTATAGCTGATTCCTGATGATCTCGCAAGACCGTTTACCATCGTATTTGCAACACTTGCAAACATCTGACAACCCCTGCGAACTCCAGCATAACCGATGACCCCAGTTTCGTAATCGAAAGGTCATCGGTTCAAG
>SXGQ01120303.1_pt1 | contig 14771 bp, 10 predicted proteins | sample 3178371 | NCBI WGS metagenome assembly SXGQ01 (sample SAMN11356859, study PRJNA531348) | freshwater metagenome | isolation source: freshwater sample F1-20 | place: China: Fuxian Lake, Yuxi | collected 2017-12-25
GAGTTGGGCTCGTACGGGCATTCCTCGTTCCACGGGGCATCGGTGGCGGAGAGAGTGCCGTAAACCTCGTCGGTCGAAACGTGGAGGAAACGAAACGCGCTTTTCCGGGGCTCGGGGAGCTTGGACCAGTGGGCCTTCACGCAGTTGAGCAGGCGGAGGGTGCCGACGACATTGGTCTGGAAAAAGGGCTCGGGGGAATCGATGGAACGGTCGACGTGGGACTCGGCGGCGAAATTCGCGACGGCGTCGATCTGGTGCTCGGCGAGGAGCTTGGTCACGAGGGCGGTGTCACCGATATTGCCGTGGGCGAAGACGTAGCGCGGGTCGGATGCGAGGTCGGCCAAATTGGCGGGATTGCCGGCGTAAGTGAGGGCGTCGAGGTTGACGAGTTTCGTGAGTGGCGAGCCCTTTTCGAGGAGACGCTGACGGATGAAGTTGGAGCCGATAAAGCCGGCGCCGCCGGTGACGAGGAGGTTCATGCGAAAAATGGGAAGCGGGTTAGACGGCTTTTTGCCAGCGCTTAAGGTCGCGCTCGAGGGCTTCGTTGACTTCGGTCATCTGGATGCCGACGGAGGCGAGTTTGGCGGAGTTCATCGTGCAGTTGGAGCGCGGGGTCTTCGCGGCGACGTGCATGAACTCGGATTCGTCCTTGAAGAAGATGTAGTCTTTTTTGAGGACGCCGCTCTTCAGGATGTGGTCGACGACTTGGCGGGTGGTGACTTGGCCGGGGTTGGTGACGTTGTAGGTGCCGAAGGGGACGCGTTTCTCCCAGCACGCAAAGGTGGCGGCGACGAATTCCTGAAGTTGCGAAATCGAGTTCGTGGCCTCGAGCAGGCGCTGGTAGCGCATGAGCTTGGTGAGGTAGTTGCGCGGGCTCTCGCGGTGATCGAACGGAATGCGGAGGCGCCAGAGATAGACGTTGGGCGTGCCGGCGAGGACCTCTTCGCCGAGGGCCTTCGTGCCGCTGTAAAACGAGCAGTTGTTTTGGCGGAACGTGAAGTTGGGGGCGTCGGTCTCGATGAAGCCGGTGCCATCGGGGCGGGAGCCGGTGAAGATGCAACCGGAGGAAACGTGGCCCCAAGGCACGCCGGCGGCGGCGCAGGCCTCGGCGATGCGGCCGGGGAGGACGGCGTTGCCGTCGAGGCACTCGGCTTTGTGGAGCTCGCAGGCGTCGACGTTGGGCTTGCCGGTATAGCCGGCGGCGTTGATGAGGAAGGCGGGTTTGTCGGCGCGGAGGGCGGCGGTGAGGACCGCGGGGTCGGCGTAGTTGACCTCGGAGCGCTTGAGATTGCGGAAGGGAATGCCCTTTTGCGTGAGGAGGACTTGATAAGCTTGGCCGACGTAGCCGGAACCGCCGAGGAGATAGATCATGGTCAAAACGTGGATTGCGGAGAGGGGAGAGCGAAGATCGTAAAGATGAGAGTGAAAGGGGAACCGGGTGAGGCGAACAAGGGGTTTTTTGGGGCAAAAAAAGCCGCTCCGGTGAGGGAGCGGCCTGAGAGTGCCGAGGGCGGCCGGGTGCGACCGCGCTACCGGGGATCAGCGCTCTGAGAGCGTGGTCGAGGTGCCGACGAGGACACCGGACATCATCTTGAAGAAGACATCGGTATTGTCGTAGGAGCCGGTGAAGGCGACGGCGCCGCGGCCGTAGGCGTAGAGGGGAATGTCCGAGGCGGTGTGGGCGGCGCTGCTGCCGGGGACTTGACCGGCGATAAAATACCCTCCGGTGACGTCACGCTTCGTCGGGTCGGCTGGGTAGGTGTTGAGAGGGGCAGTACCGTTGAACGGTTGCTGACTGTCCCGGAGCGGCAGCGGGTTGCTGAACCAATTTTCGTAGCGGTCGCTGTTGGCCGCATAGCCAATCAACATCTTGTTATTCGGATTGGTGGTCGCGGGATAGCCGTCGGCAAGCATACTGTAGACGGGGAATCCGGCGGCCTCGTAGACGCCAACAACTTGGTCGCGAAGCCCGACTACGCCGCTGGCAGGATTATTGGCACGGGCGGCGAGGCTGGCGTTGGACACGGTCGAGGCACCGATGATGTTGACGCCGGCACACTCGTGGTCGGCGGTGACGATGACGAGCGTATCGGGATTTACAGCCGCGAAAGCCTTAGCGCGGGCGACGGCTCGATCGAATTCGAGGGTATCAAGGATCCAGCGCTCGGAATCCATGCCGTGAGCTTGTTTGTCGATGCTGGCGGCTTCGATCATGAGAACGAACCCCTTCGGATTTTTGCTTAAAACGGTGAGGGCTGCGTCGGTCATTTCGTCCAGCATGGGTTGGTCCGGGAAGCCATAATCTTTTACCACCGAACCGCTGCCACGCCGGCCATCGATTTTGTCGAGGGCAACGTTCATGTTGGAGAGAGCGAAGAGACCGAGGAGCTTGGTAGCACCGGCGGCAGAGGCTTTGAGCTGGGTGGCATTAGCCGCGTAAGTGAAGCCTTTCGATTCAAAGCCGGCGATGACGTCGCGATTCGGATCGAGGGCACCCGCGGTGACGCCCCAACCGGTAGCGAGCTCCGTGGGGAGGACATAATCGGAGGAATTGGCCCGAGCAGACCCGGCCGTCGTGGCGGGCAGAAACCACTTACGACCTCCGCCAAGGAGAACCGTCAAGTTAGCGGTAGTGGTAGCTTCGTCCAAGTATTGATCAATAATTCCCGTACCAGCACCGCGATTGGAAGTATGGATCGCCCAAGCGGCCGGGGTGGCGTCGAACACGTCGGACGTAGCTACGATACCGAGGGACTTGCCTTCCGTGCGAGCGAGGTACTCACCGATGTATTCCATCCGGGGATTGTCGAAGAAATTGACGGTATCGTCCGGGAAAACACCTTCCTGATTGTTGTTATTTTTATTCCCGGTGGAGTAGCAAGAAGCGCCGGGAGCGGAGTCCGTCACAATGGAATTGAGAGACGGAGTCTGAACGATTCCCGTGATGGGAAAGGTATCCATCGCGAGCGGGGCGAGGGCTTTGCCTTGGGAAACGCCGTTGGCCATGATGCGAGCGGCAGTGCGGTGGGCGATGCCCATGCCGTCGCCGATCAGAAAGATGATATTTTTTACTTTAGCCCCGGAGGCAGAGCCGAGAGCGACGATCTCGAAATTTCCCGAAGCGTGAGCAGAAACACCCTTATCGTCGGTGGTGGTGACCATAAGGTGGTGGACACCGGGAGTCATGTTGCTGTAGGCGCGTTGGGTGGCGACAGCGGTGTTAGCCGGTAGGCCGGCAACGGTGGCACCGGTCAAATTGACTGCGCCGCTTACGGGAATGCCATCAACGATGAACTTTACTCCGACAATTTTTGCTCCCGCGTCGGGGGAGATGGTTGCTTGAAGATCAAAGCGTTGACCAGGGAGGAAACGGGCGATGATTGGAGGTTTTGCGTCGCCATACGAAAAAAGGGCACTGGGAGGCGTGAGCCGCGAGATTGTGGGCGCTGCTTGGACCGACGAGACGAGCAAGCCGCAAAGTGCGGCGAGCGGAACGACTAAGTATTTATTTTTCATGGTTGGGAGGAAATTTTTGCGGAGGGAGAGTTGGCGGAAACGACGGGGCGGGACCGGGCGTGTGGGGTGAGTTCCGGGGTATCCAGGCGCAACCGGATGAGGGAATTGCGACCGTCGATTTCAGACTGCTGGCCGACTTCGAGCGTTCCGGTGAGCAGGAGAGCACCTGCGGCAAGTGGAACTTGAACGCCGGCGGGTAAGGGAACAAAGGTGCGGACAACCTGAGGCGGTAGATCATCGCAGGCGCCGTATTCTACCTCGTCGACTTGGATGGGCTGGGGCGCAAAAAGTAAAACGCCGGGGGTCGGCAGAGCCTGACGCACCATGAAGCCGAGCAGGCGGACCCGCTGACCGTGGAGGGCACGGATTTTGTCCGTTAATTCAAGACCACGATCGCCCACGATTGGGGCGAAAAACTCACTGAATTCGAGGTCAGTTACGCCGGCGGGCGCAGGGGGGCGCGGCGGCAGGTAAGCCCGGGGGTCGTTGCGGAGTTTCTCTACGATGGCGGCGGTGCGCGACCAGGCGATCTCAGCTGGCGTCGGTGGGATATGCCGACCGTGGGCGGATAATGAAGGCAATAGACCAGAGCCAGAATGAGTGAGGAAAACTAAAACAGAGAGCAGACGGATTGAATGAAGTGGGGTGCGCATCGCCCATAAATTAACCGCGCATTGTGCGTTTTCTATGGCGCTCCGGTGACAAACCGGTGCCAATTTGCGTGAGGCATAAAAAACGCCGCTCCGGTTAAGGAGCGGCGTGAGTGCAGGGAGTCGGGTGGCTCTGCTTAGAAGGACAGCTTCGCGCCGAGCTGGATGCGCCAACGGCTTTGACCGTTGTCGATCACGAGATTCGACGGATTGCCAAGGGTGGGACGGATGCGGCCGTCAGCACCATAGGAGGCCCCACCGAGGTTGCGGCGGCGGAAGACGTCGTTGCTCTGCAGGGTGGCCTCTTCGTAGTAGCCGAAGAAGTCGCGGCTGAGGAACGAGCCGAAATTGATGAAATCAACAAGATCACAAGGAGAAGATCAAAAAGGGCAGAGGTAGGGACCCAGTTCCCCTTTTGAGAAACAAAATTTATGAAGTACTGACGAGCAGCGATCGGTTGTTTATCGGAGGCGCGTCAGGATTAACCTAGAGCGGCGCACGCAAATTATGAGACCAGCCTCTTCGGGCAGCTCGGGCTTCGTTACTTGCCGCTTGGGGTAAAAAAAAGACGGCCGCAGGATGACCTGCGGCCGTCTTTGATGAGTGACGTGTGGCGCCGGATCAGAACTTGATCCGCATGCCGATCTGGGCCTGCCAGCGCGACACCGGAGTCTCGTCGACCGTCACCGGCACGCCGTTGAGCGTGGTCGAATTGAAGACGTAGTTCCACTGGCCCTTGCCGTTGTTCGCGGTCGGGTTGAGGGTCGCCCCGGCGACCGCGCGGCGGTAGGAGAACGGAACCTCTTCCTGGATGCCCCAGTCGCTGTTGAAGAGATTTGCGAAATTCAGGATGTTCGCGAACACCTCGGCGCGGACCGACTTGAAGAGCGGGATCTGCTGGGTGAGCTTCAGGTCGACGGTTTGTAGCCACGGCGAGGTCTCGGAATTGCGCGAGGGATTGCCTCCCTTAAAATCCTTGAGACTGGAATTTTCAACGAAGCGGAAGAAGTTGTCGCGCTGCGTCGCATCGGCCCAGGCTACGCGAGTGTCGCTCGGCCCCGAGGGTACGTAGAAAAGGTCGTTGAAGGTGATGCCGTCGCCATTGGCGTCACCGTAGAAGACCCACGAGTAGGGGCGGCCGGTGCGGCCGATGTAGCTGAGGTTCACGGTGGTCGGGGCGTTCTTGACGAACTCGAAGCGCCGCGTGATCGATAGCACGACGGTGTCCTTGATGTTCGTGTTCGAGACCGAGTCGGTGTTCTCGTTCGGATTGAACGCGGCGCGGTTCGAGTAGTTGGACATGGCGACCGAAGAGGTCATTGGGCTGACCTCCGTAGCGTTACCGTTGGTCCAGGAGGCCGACCACGCCCAATTGTTCTTCATCGGGCGGTTAAGGCTAATCGTGACGCCGCTGGCCTCTCCCTTGTCGGTATTGGTAAGGTAAGCAACGTCCGCGAAACTTGCGACGCGGCGTCGACCAGCGATGTTGCTGCTGGTCGAGCTGACGATGCTGGCGGCCGAGCCGAAGCGGAGGCGGCCGTCAGGAGCGAGCCCGGTGCCGTCGCCGTCGTTAGCTTGGCGGTAGTTGAGGAACTGGGTATTTAGGCCGACATCGACATCGTTGTAGTAGTACTCAATTGACAGGATCGTATCCAACCACGGCAGCTGGTGGTCGATCGCGATGTTACTCTTCCACATCGCCGGCTGGCGGAAGTTGGCATCGGTGATGTTGACGTTGGGCGGCGGGTTGGCGGAGCCGGGAACGGACTGCGTAGCGGCGTTCGGGTTAAACGTAATCAGCGGGCGCTCGGCGACTGACGCGGTGTAATTGTAGACCGAGCCGGCGTTCGAGAACGCATTCGAAAGCCACACCGCTGGGTTCTTGCCTTGGAAGAGGCCGACGCCGCCGCGCACCTGGGTCTTGCGCTTGCTCTCAACCTCGTAAGTGAAGCCAAGGCGCGGAGCGAAGGTCGAGTTGCCATCGTTGGTGGTGTTGTTGCGGGTGATCGGGATGCCCTTGGAGTCGACGAAACCAGCGGTGGCGAAGCCCGGTGCGATCGGGGGAGCCTCGTCAACCACGGGCAGGTCGAAACGGATACCAGCCATGACCGTCAATTGAGAATTTGGGCGCCACGTGTCCTGCACAAAGCCGGCCAGAGCCGTGTAGGTCCAGTTGGCGATGGCGTCATTGATCGAGAAACCAGGGTAGGGCTTCTGGAGGATGAAGTTCGTCGGGGGGGTGCCGGCGAGGAACGTCGCAGGCGAGGCGAACGTGTAGTTGCCCATTGTGTTTTGCACGAAGGCGTTCGAGTAGTCGGTGGTGATCTGCTCGCCGCCCGCCGTGAAGGTGTGGTCGCCGAAGGTGTAGTCGCCGGAGAGCTTGAACTGCTTTTCCTTACTGACGAGGCGGTTCAGCTGACGGCTGTTTTCGGTGCCGAAGATGATCGCGCCGCTGGTGATCGTGGCGCCGGTATCAAGACGACGTCCGGTCAGGCCTTCGACGCGGACCATCGGGAACGGCGTGCCGCGGTTGGCGGGTGTTCCATCATAGTCGGTCATCGATACCGTGGCTTCCGTGCGGAAGTCGGCGGTCCACTGGCTGTTGAGCTGCGCGGTGTAGCTGTCGGTATTGCGCGGCTGGTCGAACCAGTGATTGCTCAGCGACGTGGCTGTCGAGCTGCTGTAATTGGCGAAGCTCGTGTTTTGGCCGTAGTTGCGGCGATAGGTGGCGGCTAAGCGGTGATCGCGGGAGATATTCCAGTCAATCTTGCCGATGTAGGTTACCTGCTCCTGCAGGTTGGTGCTCGGGCCGGCAAGCGTGCCCGGGTCGTAATTCTGCGACTTCGCGCGAGCGATAATCGAGTCGATCGCGGCGAGGCCAGCGGCATCAGGTACGAACGTCGCTTGCGGCGGGACGGTTTCGCGCTCTAGCATGTCGTAGCTGAACGAGAAGAAGAGTTTGTTTTTGATGATTGGGCCGCCGAGTGTCGTGCCGAAATTCTTCTCATTGAAGGCTTCCTTCACGCCGGTGAGGGGATTCTTGGCGCGGAGGCTCTCGTTGCTCATCTGGTAATAAACGCTGCCCCGGTACTTGTTGGTGCCGGAACGGGTAACGGCGTTGATGACCGCGCCGGTGAAGCCGGCGTAGCGGACGTCGTAGGGGGAGAGCTGGATGCTCAGGGTTTCAAGGGCTTCGAGCGGAACCGGGCTGGCTAGGGAGGAGAAGCCGTTGGAGTTGAGGCCAAAGGGGTCACCCGCCTGAACGCCGTCGATGAGGAACGAATTGTAGCGGAAATTCTGACCCTGGGCGCTGAGCTGGCCGCCCTGGTCAAGTGAGCCGAGGAACATGCGCGAATCTAGACGGGCTATGTCCTGCACGCTGTTGCGAACCGACGCGGTATTGGCGATCGCTTCCGAGTCAAAGCTGCTTCCAGATCCCATTTTGCCGATGCCGAAGGTCAGGTCTTTGTCAACCGACACGCTCACGGCCCCGAGGACCACAACGTCGGAGGTGACGACGAACGAGATGTCGTTGTTGGCACCGACCTCGAGAAAAATTTCACCCTTTTCCGCGGCGGAGATCCTCGAGGACGAGACGTTCACGCTGTAGGGGCCGCCGACGCGCAAGCCGGAGACCGAGTACTGACCGTTCGCGCGGGTTAGTGTCGTCGCCACTGTACCGGACGGTTGGTGGGTCACGGTTACGGAAGCCCCGGAAACAGGGTTATTGGCTTTGTCGGTGACAAAACCGCCGATGCCTGCGGTGGTGACACCTTGGGCGATCAGGCCGGGAGCAACGATGAGGGCCGCTGTGAGGGCGAGCAGGGCGAGCCAGCTGGCCTTGGCCGTGCGGAGAGTAGGTGCGGTGGCGAGCGCGATCAGGGGGGCGAACGCCCGGAAGAGCGTTTGGACCCGGGGGATGGACGTTGGACGGTTGGTTTTCATGGTGATCAAAAGGAAAGACGAGTCGGTGGGGGGGAAGCTTGTCGAGTGCCGATTTGCGAGGTTAGGTGAGGATTTCGTGACAAAAAGCTCAGGTGCGGCGGCGGTAATCGCCCCGGCTGAAGTATTTTTCCAGCCAGACATAGGCGCAGATGAAGAAGTAGCGGCTGCCCATCTCTTTGATCTTCAACTTGGCGACCCCGAATTTGCGGTTGTGCCAGCTGATCGGGGTAATCGTGAAGCTATAGCCCCGGGCGATGGCTTTGAGTGGAATCTCGACCGTTAAATTGAAGTGCGGGGCGAGGAAGGGGCGGCAGCCATCGATCACGGTGCGGCGGTAGGCCTTGAAGGCGTTGGTGGTGTCGTTGAGGGGGATGGCGAAGCCGACGCGCACGAAGAAATTGGCGAGACGGTTAACCATGAGCTTGATGCGCGGGTAATCGTGGACCGAGCCGCCCTTGATGAAGCGACTGCCAAAGGCGCAATCGAAACCTTGGCCGAGCAGATGCCAGTAGCGAACGGCGTCGGCGGGGGCATCGGAGGCGTCGGCCATCATGATGACGACGGCGTCGCCGCGGCTGTGATCGAGGCCGCAGACGACGGCGCGGCCGAAACCGTGTTCGTCGAGGTTTTGAACGGGAGCGAGGGTGGGAATGGTCGCACGCAGTTCTTGGAGCACGGCCCACGTGCGGTCTTTGGAGCCATCGTCGACGACGACGATTTCGTGGGGAATTTTCTCCGCCGTGAACGTCGCATAGATCGCGGCGAGGGTGGAGGGGAGGGACTCGGACTCATCGCGCGCGGGGATGACGACGCTGAAGAGCGTAAGCGGAGTGAGAGGCTTTGGAGGAGTGAGGGGCACGGAAAGGGAAGAGGCGATGGAGTTGGGTGGCGCTTCGCGCGGGAGAATTGTGCTGGATTGCCGCGTCGCGGCGCTGCTCGCAATGACGGGTGGTCAGAGTGGGGCCGAGAGAGCGAGCCAGTCGGGGTGAGCTTGGGCGTGGGCGGCGATTTCGCCGAGGATCGCGGCGGTGGAGGTCTGTGGTTGCCACGACCACAGCCCGGTGGCTTTCGCGGAGTCGAGCACGACCCACGGCAGATCGAACGGGCGCGGGGTCGAATCGGAAGCGACCGGGTGCGGGCCGAAGGTGGTGTCACACCAAGCCGTGAGTTGGCGGAGCGACATGGCGGAAGCGGCGCCGCCGGAGACATTGGCGAGGCGATCGGCGGCGGGGAGTTTGGGCGCGGCCAACTGTTTTTCGAGGAGAGGGACGAGATCGCGCGGATGGAGGCAATCGCGGACCTGATGGCCGAGGCCGCCGAAGCCGATATAGTTGAGGGGACGGCGGCGGAGGTGGGCATTGAGCCAATAGGCGAAGATGCCTTGATCGGCGCGGCCGAATTGGCCGGCACCGGCGAGCACGCCGCAGCGATTCACGAATACGGGGAGGCCAAAGGTTTCACCGTATTCGAGCGCAAGCGCTTCGCTGGCGAGCTTGGTGGCGCCGTAGAGCGAGACGGGGGCGGCGGTGGAGAACAATTCCGAGATGCCGGCCGGGCTCACGCCCGGCGGAAGCGAAGAGGCCGAGGCCGTTGAGAGAGGGCGAAAGGCGTCGGCGTGGGGCTCGACCGGAAGGGCGGCAAGAGGCGGGATGGAGTAGACGCGGCTCGTGCTGAGGAGAACGAAACCGGCGCGGTGAGTCTTGCAATATTCGAGGAGATTGATCGTGCCGCTGAGGTTGTGTTCGACGAGTTGGCGCGAGCTGGTTTTGCCGTCGACGCCGGCGAGGACGCTGGGGTTGGCGGCGGCGTCGATGACCCAGTCCACGGCTGGCAGGGTCTCGAGATCGCTCGCGGCGCGGAGATCGGCGTGGACAATTTTGATCCCGAGTTTTTTGAGTTCGGCGCGATTGGTCTCGCTGCCGGGACGGATGAAGTTGTCGAAACCGTAGAGCTCGTGGCCGGCACCGGAGGCGACGAAAGCTCGGGCGAGCGTGCCGCCGACGAAACCGCAGATGCCGGTGATGAGAATGCGCATGGAGCGGAAGGTTTGCGGGGATTCAGGCGGGTGGGAAGGGGGATTTTTGAGCGGCTGGGGTGATGGCGAAAACTCATGGGCAAGATGCCCGTGCCGTTCCAGGCGTCGGCTCCCTTGACGTGGAGGAATGCGGGGCGTTGGCTCGGCGCGCATGAGTAAATTGCGCGCGGATTACAAAGCGGTGTGGACTTCGCTCTCCACGACGAAGGAGGACGCCTACATGGTCGTATCGGGCTACACGGATGAAGAAAAATTTCATGCGGACGCGGAAGATACGTTGGACATTTTGCGGGCGACGACGGGCATCCGGCCGGACGATGTGTTTTTGGAGATCGGCTGCGGCGTGGGGCGGGTGGGGCGCGTGTTGGCGCCGTTGGTGCGGGAGTGGATCGGCTGCGATGTGTCGCCCAACATGATCACGCTGGCGGGCCGGCGGTTGATCGGGCTGCCCAATGTGCGGCTGCAAGAAATCTCGGGTTACGATCTGTCGCCGATTCCGGATGCTTCGGTGGATGTGGTCTACACGACGGTCGTTTTCATGCACCTCGAGGAGTGGGACCGCTACACGTATGTGCTGGAGGCGATGCGGGTCTTGAAACCGGGCGGGCGCTTTTACTGTGACAATGCGGACATCGCGTCGGATGCGGGCTGGGCGATGTTTGAAGCGAGCCGGCGAATCGCGCCGGGCCAGCGACCGTCGCATATTTCAAAGTGTTCGTCGGTGCCGGAGATCGATGCGTTTCTGCGCCGGGCGGGATTTACGGACGTAAAGGTGGCGACGCGGCCGATGTGGGTCTACGGCTGCGGAGTGAAGCCGTAGAACGCGGGACGAGGATAACGCGATGGACGGATTCACGTTTGTCCAAGACCTCGCGGTGATTTTGTTGGTGGCCGGGCTGGCGGGCTGGGGGTGTCAGCGGCTGGGGCTCTCGGTGGTGGTGGGATTTTTGGTGGCGGGGATGGTGGTCGGGCCCTATCGGCAGCCCTTCTCGCTGGTGGCTGATGTCGGCCGGATCGAAACGCTCGGGCAGGTGGGATTGGTATTTCTGATGTTCGGGATCGGGCTGGGCTTGAGTCTGCGCAAGCTGCGGCGGTTGGGCTTCGAACTGTTGCTGGCGACGGCGATCGGGGCGTTGCTGATGTTTTATCTGACGCGGTGGCTCTGTGCGGCGATGGGCTGGGGGACGACGGAAGGACTCTTTTTGGCGGGCATGTTGATGGTGTCGTCGTCGGCGATCATCAGCAAAGTTTTGCAGGAGACCGGGGCGAACCACGAACGGGCGGGGCAACTGGCGATGGGTGTCTCGGTGTTGGAAGACATCGTGGCGGTCGTGATGTTGACGCTGTTGACCTCGCTGGTGCAGCTCGGCGGAGCGGGGGCCGGGACGGAAACGGCGGGCGTGCTGACGACGTTGGGCAAGCTGGGCGCCTTCGTGGTGTTAGCGGGATTGGGCGGGCTGCTGTTGGTGCCGTGGCTGCTGAAGAAGATGAGCATCTCGGCCGACGAGGAGTTGCAGACCCTGGGACTGGCGGCGCTGCTGTTCGGGCTGGCGGTGTTGGCGCACCGGGCGGGGTATTCGCTGGCGCTGGGGGCGTTTTTGCTCGGCACGATTGTGGCGGAGACCCCGCACCGGCATCAGGTGGAGCGGACTTTTACGGGCATGAAGGATGTGTTCAGCGCGGTATTTTTCGTGGCGATCGGGATGCAGATCGACGTGCGTGAATTGGCGGCGAATGCGGGCGTGATCGCGGGCATCGCGGGCTTCGTGCTGGCGGCGCGGCCGTTGGCGGTCACGACGGGCCTCGTGTTGATCGGTACGCCGCCAAAGGATGCGTTGCGCACGGGGCTGACGGCGAGCCCGGTGGGCGAATTTTCTTTCGTGATCGCGCAACTGGGGGTCGGAGCGGCGCTGGTGCCGCCCCGGTTTTATCCGCTGGCGGTCGGCGTCTCGCTGCTGACGACGCTGGCGGCGCCGACCTTGACGCGGCGCTCGGAGGCGATCGCCGATTTTTGGTTTACGCGGCAGCCGCAGTGGCTGGGGGCGTGGCAGCGTTATTATCAGGAGTGGTTGGAGCGGTTTAGGCGGGAGCAGAAACGCAGTCCGCTGTGGCAATTGAGCCGGAAACGATTTGTGCAAATCGGGGTGGAGATGTTGGCCGTGAGCGGGCTGCTGGTTTTTTCGGGGCAGATTTTTGCGGTGGTGGAACAGTGGCTGGGGCGCGATTGGGGTGTGGCGCACGGCCCGGAGATTATTTTTTGGACGGGGATGAGCCTGGTGTTGCTCGCGCCGCTCGTGGCGATCTGGCGGAACTGTTCGGCGCTGGCGCTGCTCTTCGCCCAAGTCTCGACGCAAGGGCACCCACAGGCGGCGCGGCTGGCGCCCGTGGTCGAGACGGGGCTAAAGATGGTCGCGGGAGCGGGGCTGTTTCTGTGGTTGATGGCGATCCTGCCAGCCGAGGGAACGGCACGATGGTTGTTGCTGGCGAGCGCGCTGGCGGCGGTCGGAGCGCTCATCGTGCTGCGGCAGCGGCTGATCTATTGGCACAGTCAGTTGGAGGTGGAGTTGAACAGCGCGATCGAGCCGGGCGACAATCGGATGACCGCGACGATGGCGCCGTGGCTGCAGCCGCACGGCGATTGGGATTTGCAGATGATCGACTGTACGCTGCCGGATTTGGCGGATTGCAAAGGGCGAAGCATAGCGGAACTCGAATTGCGCAAACGCACGGGCTGCTCGGTCGTGGGGATCGAACGGCAAGGGTTTATGATCCCGTTGCCGACCCCGGCGGCAGTGCTCTACCCGCGGGACAAGGTGCTATTGTTGGGCACGCCCGAACAGGTGCAGGCGGGAAAGGCGGTGCTCGGGGCGGTGTCAGGCGAGCTGGCGACAGAGTCGTTACTGGACGAAGTGAGGATGGAAGTGTTGACCGTATCGGCCGACAGCAGGGCGGTGGGTTGGACGTTGGCGGAGCTGGCGCCGTCGCTCAAACACGGGGTGCAAATCGCGGGTCTCAAACGCCGCGGGCTGAGAATTTTGAATCCGGGGGCCGGCGAGTGCGTGCAGGTGGGCGACGAGTTGCTGACGCTGGGTCCGCTGGACAAGCTTCGTGTTTTCAGGACTTGGTTGCGGGAGCCGATAACCGGCGCGGGGACGGTGATCGGGTAGGCGGGTGGGCACAAAAAAGCGCGCCCGGAATGGCGCGCTCAAAATCTTGGGCAGCGGCGGGGTTTAGTTCGCGCCGTGGGTTTTGGTCGGATCTGGCTTCTTGACGTCGGCGGCGGGCTTTTCGGCCTCGGGCTCGTCTTTCGACGCGGTCTTAAACTCCTTGATTGATTGGCCCAAGCCCTTGGCGAGAGACGGTAGTTTTGAGCCGCCGAAAAAGATCAAAACGATTACGAGAATGACGATGAGTTCAGTCGTGCCGATGCCGGCGATGGCGAGGAGGGCGTTTGGAGCTGTCATAGTGGTTGCAACGTAGGCCGACGGGTGGGCCTGTAAAGGGGGAAAGCGGGATTTGACGGCGGGGGGATAGAGAGCGGTGCGGAGCGCGTCTATGCGGGGAAAGGGCATGGACGCGGGCGGGAGGCCCGTGCCATTTCCGATCATGGGGCTCGGTAAACGACTTCGTCGCGGAGGTTGGGTTGGCCGTCGATGATGAATGAGCCGAGAGTGCGGCTGCTCCTGTAACCGCGGGACCGCAGTTGGGCAGTGGGGCGGAGGTCATCGGTGCGGGTCGTCAACAATGCGTCGGGCTGGAGGGCGGCCGGCGGGGCGGAGGCGGCGACCTCGATGATCGCGAAGCCGAGCGTGGCGTCGACCGCAAGCACGCGGCCGACGATTTGGTTGGCGCTGGCCGTGATGGCCCTGGTGGCGGCGGGAGATCCGACGGGTGCGATGTTCGTGCTCTGGCAGCCGTTGAGCAAAAAAAACACCGCCAGCAGCGGAAGCGCGCGGGCGGTGTTTGGCATCTGAGCAAGCCGGGTTTGGCGGCAGGCAGCCCGGATGGAGGTCAGCGGGTGTCGGACTTCGGGCCGGGGATGGTCGGCGAGAAACCGGGCATCGCGGGGCCGCCGGGCAGACCGGGAAGGCGGGCGGTGGCTGCGACCTTGAGGAGGTTCTGCGCGTTGTCGATCTGCTCGGCGTCGAAGAAGCCGTGGAGCTGGCGGATGCGCGTCGGGTGGCGCATTTTCCGGAGCGCTTTCGCCTCGATCTGACGGATGCGCTCGCGGGTGACTTTGAATTGTTTGCCGACTTCCTCGAGGGTGCGGCTGTAGCCATCGACGAGGCCGAAGCGGAGGGAAAGCACGCGGCGTTCGCGCTCGGTCAGAGAATCGAGGACGTCGACGATCTTTTCGCGGAGGAGCGAGTAAGCCGTCATGTCGTAAGGATTCTCGGCAGATTTGTCCTCGATAAAGTCACCGAAGGAAGTGTCGTCGCCGTCGCCGACGGGCGACTGGAGGGAGATGGGTTGTTGCGCCATCTTCATGATCTGCTGCACGCGCTCGACGGGCAGGTTCATCTCGTCGGCAACTTCTTCGGGGGTGGGCTCGTGGCCGAATTCTTGGAGCAGTTGTTTCTGCACCTGCATGACCTTGTTCAAGGTCTCGATCATGTGGACCGGGA
>SXGQ01454230.1_pt1 | contig 14771 bp, 9 predicted proteins | sample 3178371 | NCBI WGS metagenome assembly SXGQ01 (sample SAMN11356859, study PRJNA531348) | freshwater metagenome | isolation source: freshwater sample F1-20 | place: China: Fuxian Lake, Yuxi | collected 2017-12-25
AGCCACCTTCACACTCTCGTTCACCTCGTAACGAGCCTCGAGATCGACCAACGTTTTGGCCTTCAACACGAAGTCCGTCGCGGCTGTCGTACCCGGCGACAATACATCACCATAGCGCGTGGCGCGCAACGTGGCGCCCCATGGACCATGCGACCAAGCGCCCGACAAGCCGAACTTGTTCTTCGGATTGCCCTCTTCGAAGGTCAGCACGTTGACTCGTCCGAACAAGGTCGGGTTGAGTTGCGCGATCTGCGAGATGGTCGGCAGTCGGGTGACCTCGGTCGAGTTGAAGTTCGCCGTCGCCGTCACGTCGATCTTGCTGCCGTTGTCGAAGCGCACCGGATAGTTCGCGACGACATCGACACCGCGGGTGTTGGTGTCCACACCGTTGATGAAGAAGCGGCCGCCACCGATACCGATGAAACCCTTCGAGGTCAGGAAATCACGCACGTTGGTCGCGGTGAGGTTCTCCGACAGCACGATGCGGTTGTCGATATTAATGCGATAGGCGTCGATGGTCAGGCTCAGATCGCCCGTGCGAATCACGGCACCGACCGAGAAGTTCATTGACTCTTCCGCCTCGAGCGGCTTGGCACCGAGTGCCACCGCTACCGGATCCGAGACCGGGAAAGTGGTGATGTCGAAGGGGATGCCGTTGATGAAATTCGTCGACGTTGTTGCAAAATACTGCTGCTGTAACGACGGTGCACGGAAACCGCTCGAGACTGAAGCACGCAGCGCGAACGCGTCGCTGAAGTCGTAGCGGCCCGAAATCTTGCCCGAGACATTATTGCCGAAGTCGCTATATTCCTCGACTCGGATCGCCGCCGAACCGAGGAAGTTCTCGGTCAAGTTCGCTTCGAGATCGAGATAGGCGCCGACGGCGCTGCGATGCTCGTTGACCACATTTCCAGGACGGAAACCCGGGAACACCTGCGCACCCGATGCCGTCGGAGCGCCGTTCAATTGCACGCCACCGTTGCGGTAAGAATCCGGCTCACCGGCGAAAATACCGTAGCCCTCGCGACGCGCCTCGAGACCGAGAGCCACGTTGAGCGGCGAAGCGAGTCCCGCCACTTCGATTCCGCGCACGCCCGAAATGTTGAGCACGCCCTGGTCGTAATCGAAACCACCCGCATCGAACGAGGTCTTGCTGGCGGTGCCGAGTGAACGGTTCAAGGTGTTCTCGATGGTGAACGCCATCTTGTTCTTGCCGTAGACGACCGACGTGTCCATGTCCCAACCCGCGAAGGCCCAGCGCAATCCCACCGCAGCAGAGAAGTCCGTCACGTCGGGCGAGATCAGCGGCAAGAAGCCGTCAGGATAAATTTGCACCACGTTGCGCGCGTCGCTCGCAGGGCGATAGAAACCCGCCGAGGTGGCAGACCGATCCTGCCAGCTAGCCGATGCATAGATATCGACGCCCTCGGACAACTCGGCACCCGAATTCAGGAACACGGTTTTTTGTGAGAGTTCCGGTTCGCCGTACCAAGCGCTGAAACGTTGGAAGGTCGCCTCACGCGGATCGAAGGCGCCCGTCGCGGTCTTGGCATACTGCTGACGGAAGTCCCAACCACCACGCTCGGTGCGTTCGGCTTCTTTCACTTCGGCCGACACGGTCAAGAAGCCCGTATCGCCCAAAGAAAAGCCCTTCCAACCACTGATGGTCAGAGTTTCACCGTCGGATCGGCTGCGCTGCAATACGCGCGGCGCCGACCAATTGGCGCCCGTCGGCGGCGTTCCGGTTGCGGTCTCGTACTCGGTTTCGCGCCAGCCGTAGCTGACGGTGCCCTCACCGCCGTCACGGGCTTCGCGCAAGCGCAAGTTAATGACGCCCGCGATCGCATCCGAGCCGTACTGCGCCGAAGCACCGTCGCGCAGCACTTCGATGGCGCTGATCGCGTTGTTCGGAATCGTGTTGAGGTCAGCCGAGGCCGCGCCACGGCCGACCGTGCCGTTCACGTTAACGAGCGCAGCCGAATGACGACGCTTGCCATTGACCAGCACCAGCGTCTGGTCGGGCGCGAGACCACGAAGTGTCGCGGGACGCACGGTGTCCGTTCCGTCCGTCAGACCCGGGCGCGGGAAATTGAACGACGGCAACGCTACCGACAACGCTTGGTTGATTTCGGTCACGCCGAGGTTTTGCAGCGCCTCGGCCGGGATGACATCGACAGGCACCGGGGTATCGAGCGCCGAACGATTCGCGACGCGAGTACCGGTCACGACCACCTGCTCGAGCGCATCGGCGCCCGCGGCACTGTCCGCTCCACTCTGTGCCACGGCCGCCTGAGTCAAGGCAGCGGCCACGAACACCGCAATCAGCTTGTTGTTCATATACAACTCCCTGGACATTTCGTCCGAATAAGAACATCGGATTACACAGGAAATTGGTGCGTGGCTCAAGGCACGAATTGTTTGATTCTCACAACGGCTCGGCATGGCTCGACAGGCCTTCACTTCCGTAACGGAACAAGTTTTGTGCGAATTGGAACTCGTTTGCAGTAAAAACTAGATCCTATATTTCGTCCCGAGAGGAACGCCCGTGGTGGCACCTGAAGTTGAAGACGGCGCCGCGGCGAAGGATGACGCCGTGGGCCGTGTTCCCACGCTGCGGTCCACAGTCCTGATCGTGGACTCGGATGCGTCGTCGCTAGAATTTATAGAGCGCGCCTTGTGCCAAGCGGGGCTGAAGGTTATCGCCACTACCCAAGTCGGCGGCTCGCAAGGTGCGGTGGGGCTGCTCGATCTGCGCCAGGATATCCACGTGGTGGTTATTGATCCACACAGCTGCCGCGAGTCCGCGGGAACATCGTTCAAAAACCTGCATGCGCGCTATGCCAATCACCGGCCATCGTTGCAGTTCGTCTTGGTCTCCGACCCCCGGCACGGCGACCGCGGTTCAGACTATCTGCACCTCGACACCGCCGACTTTCTGCCTAAACCACTGACCCGCAGTGTGTTGTTGCGCGCCGTCGTCGAGGCCAGCCGCCGCTACGAGCATTACTCGGAACGGGAGCCTCCCAGAGCGCCGCCGCGGGTGCTCGAGCGACCGCAGAACTCCGCCAAAAATGGGGTTGGCCGAGAGCCGCCGCTGGAATTGAAAGTTCTGCAAATCCTGCACGACATCGACGATTTTCGCTTGCGGGCGCTGGATGGCATCGTTGAGCCCGACGCCACATGGAGCATGCTGACCGAGCTGTTGCGAGCGCGCCTCATTCGCCGCCGCATCTCGGTGACCAGTTTGTGCCTTGCCTCGAAGAGCCCGGTGACCACCGCGCTGCGCCGAATCGAGCGGCTGCTCGAAACCGGCTTCATTACCTATTCGCTTGATCCGAAGGACCGGCGCCGCAAATACATCGAACTGACGGATGACGGGGCGACCAAGATTCAGGATGTGGTCCGAGGCATCGCCCGCCACTTCGGCACCGACGAGGCTCACGCGAGCCCCGACCCCTGAACCGAGGGGATCGCCGCTGGCAGGGTTCACGCCAGTGGAGTTTATTTCCCGATTTTCGGTTTAGAATCAGCCCTGAAGGACAAAAACCGTCCACGGGGCCTGAAGGCTCGTGAGATCAAACCTACTGAGGGACTCTAAATGAAGTCATATTCCGCTGTCGGCTTGGCGGTCGCGGCCACCCTGCTCTCTGCAGGCGCTGTCGCACAGGAGTCGGCCGAGCTTGAAGAGATCATCGTCACCGCAACCAAGCGCGAGCAAACACTGCAAGACGTGCCAGTTGCGGTCAGCGTGACGCCGGTCGAAACCATCAACCAGGCGTCGATCAAGGACATCACCGACCTCGCGAGCATCATCCCGTCACTGCGCGTCACGACGCTGCAGACTTCGACGCAGACCAACTTCGTCATCCGCGGTTTCGGCAACGGCGCGAACAACCCGGGTATCGAACCGTCGGTCGGCGTCTTCATCGACGGCGTTTATCGCTCGCGCTCGGCAGGTGCCATCGGCGATCTCGTCGATGTCTCGCGCGTCGAAGTGCTGCGCGGTCCGCAAAGCACGTTGTTCGGTCAGAACGCCTCAGCGGGCGTCATCAGCATCATCACGCAAAAGCCCTCGTTCGAGTGGGGCGGCTACGTCGAAGGCACGGTAGGCAACTACAACTCGAATATTTTGAAGTCGAAAATCACGGGGCCTTTGAGCGACACCGTGGCGTTCAGCCTCTCGGTCGTGCGCAACGAGCGTGATGGCTACTTCAAAGAATTGAAGAGCGGCGCTGCCATCAACGATCGTGATCGATCGGATGTGCGCGCCCAGCTGCTGTGGAAGGCAAGCGACAACTTCGAGCTGCGCCTCATCGGCGACACCAGCACGATCAATGAGGTGTGTTGCGGCGTTTCCAACCTCGTCAATGGTCCGACTGGTGGCATCATTCAGTCGCCACTCGTCGGCGGCCAGATCTATGCTGCCAAGCCCTTTGATCGCAAGTATTACGCGAACAAGCTACCGATCAACGTCGTCAAAAACAGCGGTATCTCAGTGCACCTTGATTGGGATCTCGGCGATTGGCAGATGACCTCGATCACCGCATCGCGCAACCAAGAAAGCGCGTTCGATTACGACTTCGATTTCACCAGCGGCGATCTCGGCTCGGTCAATCTGAACGAAGGTGATATCGGCACGGTGACGCAGGAGTTGCGCTTGTCGTACGACGGCGGCGGCAAAGTGCGCGGCCTATTGGGCGCGTACTACATGACCGAGAAAGTCGAATACGACAACACCATTCAAATCGGTGCCGGCTTCCGCAACTACGCAGGCGTGCTGACCAACCCGACCAACCCGGCTGCGGGCTTGCAGACGCTGCCCGGACTTGAGGCGGCGTTTGGTTTGCCTTCGGGCTCACTTTTCCGCTCGGGCACGGGTAACAAGATCGAAACCGAGCAGGACACCGACGCCTACACGCTGTTCGGCCAGCTCGACTTCGATCTCACTGAGCAGCTGACGCTGACCACGGGCGTCGCCATGACGGACACGCAGAAAGACGTCGCCTTCCGTCAGTTCTCGAACGAAGTGTTCTCGAGCCTCGACTTCGTCACGGCGGGTTTCGCGCAAATCCGGGCGGGCTTGCTCCGCGCCGGTCTGCCTGACTCGCTCGCCAGCCAGTTCGCCGATCAGGCGAGCGTGGCCGATGGTACGGTCGTCCCTTGCTTCCGTCCGCCGGCGCCGTTTGGCGCTCTGACGGGCCCGCTCTGTAATCCGTTGCTCGCGCTCTACCCGTTGCAGTTCCTGCATCCGGTCGTACCGTTCAGCGACAGCTCGAGCGATAGCAAGACGACCTACACGATCCGCTTGGCATACGACTTCAACGACAACGTGAATGCGTACGCGGGTGTCTCGACGGGTTACAAAGCCACGTCCTGGAACCTCTCGCGTGACAGCAAGCCCTTCCCGCCGGCCGCCGCGGCCCGCTCACCGCTCGGTGGCGCGGTCAACCCGTGGTATCCGCGTTACGGCACCCGTTATGCCAAGCCGGAAGAAGCCACGGTCATCGAGCTCGGCTTGAAGGGTCGTTGGGATCGGTTCGCCGCGAACATCGCGATCTTCGATCAGGAGATCAAGAACTTTCAATCGAATCTGTTCTTCGGCACCGGTTTCCAGCTCGCCAATGCCGGCGTGCAATCCACCAAGGGCGTTGAAATCGAGACCCAGTTCAAGGTGACGAACGCGCTGCAACTCGATGTCGCCGCAACGTGGCTCGATCCGCTGTACGACAGCTACGTCGGCGCACCAGGCATCAATGGTCCGTACGACGCCTCGGGTACGCGCCCGGCTGGAATTCACAAGTGGAGCGTCTCGACGGCAGCCACGTACAACTGGATGATCGGCGACATTCCGGGCTTTGTCCGCGCAGACTACCTCTACGCGAGCAACGTCCAGCTCGTCGACAACGTGCCGGCGAGCTTCGCCTCGCGCCAGGTGAATACGCTCAACGCCTCGGTGGGTTTCGCGATCAACAAGTGGGACTTCCTCATCTGGGGTCGCAACCTGACCAATGACGACTATCTGCTGCAGGCCTTTCCGGCTGTCGCACAGACGGGCAGCTTCTCCGGGTATCCGAACGAGACTCGCAAGTACGGCTTGACGGTCAAGTACAAGTTCTGACCTCGAGCTGAATAAGCTCGGCCCTCTGGGGGCGGTCACGGCAATGTGGCCGCCCTTTTTGTTGCGAGAAAGCAACGCAAAACCATTGAGAAATCGCTGGTTACGTGCTATTTCTGACGTCAATCGTTTCGGCCCTCCGGAACCGATTCCATTCAAAACAAAGGGAAGGACCAACTACCATGAATCGCGTCAATCGCGCGGCTCTGATTTCGTCTTTCGTCGCTGCCATGATCGCGCAAAGCGCGGCCCTGGCTGCGCCGCAGGCCAATCAGTCGACCGCCAATTCACAGCAGTCAGGTCAGCAGCAGGAGAGTCAATCCTCCAACGCTACTGAAGTTGAGGAAGTCGTCGTCACCGGTTCGCGCATCAAGCGCACCGAGTTCACGACCGCCTCGCCCGTGCTCATCATCACGAGTGAAGATGCTTCGCTCGAAGGTTTGCTCAGCACCACGGAAATTCTGCAAACGAACACGCTCGCCGCGGGTTCGCAGCAGATCAACGACCAGACGACGGGCTTCGTGACCGAGAACGGTCCGGGCGCCAACACGGTCGCGCTGCGCGGTATCGGTTCTTCTCGTACGCTCGTGCTGTTGAACGGCCGTCGCCTCTCACCCGCCGGTGCGCGTGGTCAGTTGGCCGCCGCCGATCTCAACGTCATCCCGAGCTCGATCGTGCAGCGCACCGAGATCCTGAAGGACGGGGCCTCGTCGGTGTACGGGTCTGACGCCATCGCCGGTGTCATCAACCTCATCACCAACCAGAACCTCGACGAAGCGCGCATCAACTTCTCGGGCACCAACGTGTTCGACGGTGGTGGTGAAACGCAGAACTTCTCGGGCTCCTGGGGCAAGACCTGGAACGACAAGTCGAATGTTTCGGTTTCCTTCGAGCACTACAAGCGTGATCCGCTGCTCGTTCAAGACCGCGACTTCCTCAACTGCGCGCAGGATCGGCTGCAAAACGTCACGACCGATTCGCGCTCGTTGCTCGCGAGCAGCACGGGTCAGGCCCTCGACATCATCGATCCGGTGACGGGTCAGTCTAAGTGCTACAACATCTTCGTCGGTGCGTTCCGCTTCCAATCGGGCGTGAACGTCAACGGTGACTACATTCCGAACTCGGCAGCCGTGGCCGGTGGCGGCTTGTTGGGCCGCGACCTCGCAGGCTGGCAGCGCGTCGGCGGATCGATCGCGACGGTGGTCGCTCTGCGCCCGGGCTCAACCCCGGCCGCAAACCTCGCGGCGTATCAGGCGCTGCGCGCCGCAGTGCCGCAAGACAATCCGTTGTTCGGTACGCGCACCTTCATCTCGCCCGCTGAGCGTAACTCGGTCTTCGCGCAGGCTTCACACGAGTTCAGTGACTCGGCCAAGATCTACGGCGAGTATCTTTGGAACAATCGCAAGTCGTCGCAGACGAGCTTCCGCCAGATCTTTCCGTCCGTTCACTTTGCCAACGCGGGCAACACCTTCGGGCAGTTCATTCTGCCGATCCTGTTCGCGCCGCTCAGCCAAGAACAGGACGTAAGCTTCCAGCGTGGCGTGCTCGGTGTAACCGGTGATTTCTCGGCCGGTCCGCTCAATGACTGGACGTATGACGTGTTCGTCCAACGTACACAGTCTGAAGCTGACTACGGTATCGATTCGTTCTACAACGATCGAATTTTGGCCTCGACCGGCGCGGGTAACTGTAACCCGGCGCTCATCACCAAGTCGGGTCCGACCGACTGCGTGAACGTGCGCTGGACGCATCCGGATGTTGTCTCGAAGGGCTTCTACGGCATGACCTCTGCCGAGCAGAACTTCCTGATGGCACGCGACTTCGGTCACACCGAATACGACCAAACGACCTTTGGCGCCTCGGTCACGGGTAACCTGTTCGACCTGCCCGCCGGTTCCGTCGGCGCGGTGTTCGGTATCGAGCAGCGTAAGGACGAGATCGACGATATCCCGGGTCCTCAGGCCATCAGCGGCAACGCTTGGGGTTTGACCAGTGCCGGTCGCACTGCGGGTGAAGACACCGTCCAAGAAGTCTTCACGGAACTCGAAGTACCATTGCTTCGCGATCTGCCGGCCGTCAAGCGCCTCTCGTTCAACGGCTCGTTCCGTTGGACGGACTACGACAGCTACGGGTCAGATACCACCTACAAGGCGGGCCTGAACTGGCAGATCATCGACTCGATCCGTTTCCGTGGCGCTTACGGCACCTCGTTCCGCGCTCCGGCTCTGTATGAACTGTTCCTCGCGAACCAGACCTCGTTCCTGGGTCAGACCTCAGTTGATCCTTGCATCAACTGGGCGCAGAGCTCGAACGAAGCGCTGCGCAAGAACTGCGCTGCAGCCAACGTGCCGGGCGACTACACGGCTGCTGGGTCGTCGTCCGCGACCATCATTGCAGGCGGCGGTCAGGGCGTGCTGGCGGCGGAAACGTCGAACAATACAACCATCGGTCTCGTGTGGACGCCGGAAGAGCTCCCGGTCAGCGCGGCCGTCGATTGGTGGCGCATCGAAGTCGAGAACCAGGTGGCCCAGTTCGGCGCCGGCAGCATTGTCAGTGCTTGCTACAACTCGCCAGACTTCCCGAACGATGCCTTCTGCCGCCTGTTCGTCCGCGACACTACAGCCGGCTCGCAGCGCATCAACCAGATCCTCGAGGTACGTAACTCCTACGTGAACATCTCGAATCAGATCGTGGAAGGCACGGACTGGACGGTGCGTTTCGACAAGCGCTTCGGCAAGACGCGCTTCACCGCCCAGGCTCTCGTCACCTACAACTTCGTCGACTCGTCGCAGTTGTTCCGTGACTCGCCGAATGTCAGCGTTCGCGGCCGACCCTACAACAACAAGTGGGTGTCGAGCCTCGACCTGCGCTTCGAGCGTGGCCCGTGGACCTTCAACTGGAACATCGACTCGTTCTCGGCGACGACGAACGACAAGTTCTTCGGTGGCGATGTGTTCGGTGGTATCGGCTTACCAAACTGTGCGACGGTCAGCGCGGCTCAGGCCCCGTACTGCGTCTCGGCGAAGTACGACCAGTCGACCAACCTGCACGTCCAGCACGACATGTCGCTGCGTTATCGTGCCGACAAGTGGGAAGCCATCGTCGGTGTGAACAACGTGTTCGACAAGGATCCGCCGTTCGTCTCGACCGGTTCCGGAGCGAGCCGTATCGGTAACGCGATCGCGATCAGCAACTACGACATCCTCGGACGTCGTGCGTTCGTGAACGTCGGTTATCGCTTCTAAGCGATCCGTCACCACGTGACACGAAAAGGCCCGCCTTTTGGCGGGCCTTTTCTTTTAGGGCTGTGATCTGCGAGGCTAGCAGCATGACCCAACCTGAATTGAGTACGCTCATCACGAGCGATGGCGTGAGTTTGTGCTTACGCCACTGGCGACTGCCGAAGGCGACAAGACAGATCGTGATCGTACATGGCCTCGGCGAGCACGCCGGGCGTTATCAACGGACGGCAGAGCAGCTGCTCGCGCTAGGCTGTGATGTGCTGGCCTACGACCAATATGGCCACGGCGAATCCCAAGGACAACGCGGTCACCTCGCGAGCGACGATCAACTACTCGAGCATCTGCGGAGTATTTGGCGCGCAAGTGAACCGGCAGCAGCGCCGGTGCGACGCATTCTGCTAGGGCATAGCCTCGGTGGTTTGCTGGCCGCTGCGGCTGTGGCACGAGGTGTCGTGCAGCCCGATGCACTCGTGCTTTCATCGCCCGCGCTCGCTGTTGAAATGGCGGGCTGGCAACGCGCGGCCGTTCGCTGGTTGCCGCGTTTCGCACCGAATCTCACGCTCGGCAACGGTTTGAATGCGGATTACCTCTCGCATGATCGGCGCATTGTCGAAGCCTATCGGGGAGACCCGCTCGTCCACGATCGCATCTGCGCACGACTCGGTGCCTTTGTCGCCACCACCGGCGAGCAAGTGCTGCGACAAGCGCCAAAGTGGCACGTGCCCACCTTGCTGCTTTACGCCGGTGAAGATCGTTTGGTGAGCCCGCGAGGAAGTGACGCTTTCGCCAGCATCGCCCCGCGATCGCTCGTCACGTCAAAGCGATTCGAAGGCCTCTATCACGAAATCTTCAACGAGGCGGATTCCGCCCCGGTATTCAAGGTCCTCGCAGAGTGGCTCGCCGTCGCGGGTTGAAAGCCATCCAGATCATGCAGGCGAGCACGGCTACGACACCCGTCGCTGCGGCCAAGCGCACCGGCTGCGTGATCGAAGGCTCGCCGAGATAAACGCCAGTCGCTGCCCAAACGAACACCGCGCAATAGACGATGCTGCGCGTGACGACTCCCATCCAAACGTAGATCGCCGTCGCGAGCACCACCGTGATGAGCGCCCAGTCGTCCATGCTGAGTGCGAACGGGTACCAGCTGCGGTCATAGAACAGCGTTGCGAAGTTCACGAGTGTCGCCGTACTGATCCAACCGAAATAGAGCGCGAAGACGCCGTCGACCACGAAGAACTCGCTCCAAGTGGAGGTGGGCATCTGCCGCAAGCGCCAAAAGATCACGATGAGCGAGCCGAGAACGAGCAACATCAGCGCCACGCTCAACGGTACTTGCCGGTAATGCCAGGCGAAGATCCAACCGGCATTACCAACTGCGCTGAGCAGGTACGGTGTGATCAGCGGCGCGATGCGAGCGCGAGTGCGGGGCGCCCCGCGTAATGCCGCGATGCTGAAGGCCAGCAAACCGATATAGATCAACGACCAAATACTGAATACCCAGCCGGGCGGCGTGAATCCCGTTGGATACAGCGCCGATAATTCGCCCGTGTTGAGGCCGTTGAGCGGCACGATATTGGCGGCAGCGTTAACCGCCAAGACGATGACGGTCGCCAGCAGAGGCAGTATGGTTCGTCCCATGAAGACTCTCTCCCTATCTTCCGGTCCTGAAAACCGGCGCCTGATCATACTCGCTCCGCTGCTGTTGCTGTCAGGTTGTATGGCAAGCCTCGAGAAGCCGTATATCGACACCCGCTATCAGAGCCTGAACCACGAGAGCCGGGCGCGCTTCATCGTGCTGCATTACACGGACCTGAATTTCCGCGACTCGCTGGAGGTGCTGACTCGGGGCCGGGTCAGCAGTCATTATCTCGTCGACGTCAAACCGCCCACGATCTATCGCTTGGTCGACGAGAGCCGTCTCGCGTGGCACGCGGGGCGTAGCAGCTGGCTTGGCCAGACCGAGCTCAACGCGAGTTCAATCGGCATCGAGATCGTCAATGGTGGGCACTCGGGGGATCGTTATGGTCGCTACGAGCCCTTCCCCGAGCCGCAAATCGATGCGGTCATCAAACTCGTCCGTGATGTCGCCAAGCGCCACTCGGTCGCACCGCATCGCGTCTTAGGGCACAGCGACATCGCGCCTCAACGCAAAGCCGATCCGGGCCCACTCTTTCCTTGGAAGCGCTTTGCCGATGCCGGCTTGATTCCTTGGCCTAACGCCGAGCTCGTCTTGAGCAATCGTCCGCGCTACGACACGGCGCTACCCGATGTCGTGTGGTTTCAAACGGAGTTGGAAAAACACGGTTTCGTCGTGCCACGCCATGGATTGCTCGACGACGAAACTCGCAACGTCATCTCCGCATTCCAGATGAAGTATCGACCGGCGCTCTATGACGGCAATCCAGATGCCGAGACGGCGGCGATCCTCGAAACGGTGAACCATCCAGAGGGTTTGCTGATTCGGCGCGAAGGGCGCTGGCAGCGTTACCGCTGACGCCTTGCGTCGTGATGGATACGCCTTTACGGGATGGCGTCGAAGTTCGGCACTGCCGTTGGCGTGCCGGTACCCGCTGCGGCGATTGTCGAGTTGGCAAAATGCTTGGTGGTGTTATCACCCCAAACATAGGTCGTGCCATCCGCAGCGATCGCAACCGAGAACGAACGCCCGCCCGAATCGAGCGCAACGACGTTGCTCAACACATTCACCGCACCAAAGATTTTGCGCGCGCTCGTACCACCATCGCCGAGTGATCCGCTCTCGTTGGCACCCGCAGAGCTGACAAGCCCATTCACGCCCAGCAATAAGGCCGTTCGATCCCCGGCTGCTGCATCCGTGACCGATCGGGCAACAGCGCTTGGCACACCGATATCCGTGCTGATCGCATCGCCAAGACCCAACTGGCCGTCACCGCTCTCGCCAAAACTGTAGGTCGCACGGCGTGACGAAATCGCGAACGACTGATTACCGCCAGCACGAACTCGTGCGATACCGATCAAACCGGTTGGCACCGGTACGCGACTCGCCTTGAACGAGCCGTCACCCAATTGCCCCGAACCGTTCGCACCCCAAGCCCAAACCGAGCCATCACGCTTCAAAGCCAGCACATGCTCAGAACCTGCCGCCACCTCGATCACGTCGGTGAGATCTTTGGCGCGAACGGGAACCGACTGCGCAATCCGCCCATCGTCACCCAGCTGACCGATCGTGTTGGCACCCCAGGTGAACACTCGACCATCGTCGAGCACCGCAACCGAGAAGAGACGCCCTGCTGCGATCGCAACGGCAGGTCTATCCAGCGTGACTTTGGTCGGAGTGGATCGTGTCGAGACGTCACCGAGACCGAGTTGCCCGGAATCATTCAATCCCCAAGTGACGACACTTCCATCGTCGAGCAACGCCATCGCATGAGAGCCGCCTGCGGCGACGGCCTTTGCCGTGCGCCCCGCGGGCAGTTTGACCGTCGCGATTGTGTCGGTCGCCTCGCCCGCCGTGCCATCGCCACGTTGACCATCGAGAGCATGACCCCAACTGGCAACGCTGCCATTACTACGGCGCACCAAGACAAAACCTCCGGTTGTCAAACCGGTGTCGGAGACGGCGACATCCGCGGGTGCTTTGGGTAAGGCGACAACCTCACCCGTGACCACCGTGATGCTCGCATTCGCACTCGTCACGGACCCTTGCGCGTTACGCACGACGACCGAGAACAGCGCCGTGTTATCCGCGCTTGAAATCGAAGCGAGACGCAACACTCGATTCGTCGCACCGCTGATCTCGGTGCCGTTGCGACGCCACTGATACTGCAAGTTACCGCCCGTCGCCGACACGCCGAGCGCGAGTGGGTCGCCGGCAACCAGCGTTTGCGAGACCGGTTGGATGGTGATCGCGGGCGCGGCGTTAACAGTCAATGTCGCTGCTTGCGAGACGACGAAACCACCCGGATTGATGACGTACGCGCGCAGGACAGCGCCATCGTCCGCCGCAGCCGTCGCGCTGATGGTGTACGTCGCCGCATTGGCGCCACTGATCGGCAACTCGTCGCGGTACCACTGGTAGACGAGCTGCTCGCCCGAACCGGCCACCGTGAAAGTCGCGCTCGCACCAAGTGCAACCGACTGTGAGGTGGGTTGACCCGTCAGAGTCGGGCCGGGTTTGACGGTCAAGGCGGCCTCGTTACTCGTCACGGAACCATCGGCGTTGGTAATTCGGACCGAGTATTTCGATCCCTCATCGGCCAAGGTCAACGCCGGAGTGACATAGATGGCGTCCGTCGCGCCGGCGATCGCGACGCCGTTGCGAAACCATTGAAACGCGAACGGTGGTTTACCCGACACGCCCAAATCGAACTTAACCGTTTGGGTCACGAAACCGGTGCGATCCTTCGGCTGTTCCGTGATCGTCGGCGCCTTCGGTGCCGCGCTTGAGAGACAGGCTGACAGCCACAACAGGGTCAGGGATAGCCCGAGCAAGCGGGCCAACGAAACAGGCAGAATCCGGACGTTCATCCCCCGAATTCTAGCCGGGTTTGAGGGCTCCGAGCGCACCGATCGCGAACAGCAGCGCCCAAAGCACCACCAGCGCCCAGGTGCCCTTGATCATGAGAATGCGGAACGCCTCGTTGTCTGCATCGGTAGCGCGATCTGCCGCGATTGCCGGCAAGGCAGATCGATAAGCCTCACGGATGTAGTGGCGGACGAAAATGCCGCAAACCATGGCGCCGGCAAACAACAAGACTTTGGCTGCAAGCCAGGGCGCCGGATACGGCCAACCGATCGCCAAGGACAGCGCGCCGCTGCCAGCAAAGAAGATGATGAGCGGATAGCGCAACCGCCAATCCCAACGCGCCCAAACAACCCCGTTCGGACTCTTGCGCCGCCAGTGGACCATCCACATGAACCAGAACCACAGGGCGGAGACGACCCATAACGCCCACATGCCGACACCCTCAATCGGCACGAGTCCGAGCATCGACGCCAACGTGAAGCCGAGTGGCACCGACATGATCATCGCGTTGCGCACATGCTGATCGACGTCGAGCAGGAAATCCCATAGTCGCATGCGTTCGACACCCGAGAGGCTCGTGGTACGCGCGATGTAGTGCGTGAGCGCATTGATCACCAACTCGCTGCCGAGCCAATAACCCATGACGAGCACGTGAGCCCAGGAGACCAAAGAATACATGACTGTTTAACCTTTACTGAACAGCGCCCAAAGAATGATCTTCGGCCGTAAAGCTTGCAGGATCAAACGACGGGCTTCCGCAGCGCCGAGTGACGCCTCGCAGGGCAAGACACCCGCCACGCCATCGAGACGGAGCTCGCCGTCACGCACCTCCATCTTGTCGATACGAAGATCGAGTTTCATGGCGGGCGTCTTGATCTTCATTTGGACACACTCTGCTGCACCGCATTAC
>SXGQ01276216.1_pt1 | contig 14768 bp, 13 predicted proteins | sample 3178371 | NCBI WGS metagenome assembly SXGQ01 (sample SAMN11356859, study PRJNA531348) | freshwater metagenome | isolation source: freshwater sample F1-20 | place: China: Fuxian Lake, Yuxi | collected 2017-12-25
TAGGTTGTACTCAATTTTTCGGAGAAAGTTGCTTCAAGACATAGTTCTTTACATCAATCTTTCGCTTGAGGCTCGAAAGCTTTTTTTTCATCATCATTTCAAAATCTGCAGTCTCTACTCGGAAGTTATCCGAATTGTTTTGCATAGTTTCTAATTCTCCCTGATCTCGATGCAATAGGTCTTTAAGAATTGAAATTTTAATTTGGCTTTGTTCTTCCGGCATTTTGTCAGCAAAGTCGGCATACTTGCTCTGCGCAAGTTTCTCCAAAAAAGCCTTTTCAAAGACGATATCCATGAAAAACTGGTAGGAACGTGCAGGCAAATTTGCCTCTTTTGGCTTGCGCATTGGCAGCTTTTTCCAATCCTCTTGGATGGTCTTGGCGCGGAGCGTGATCTCCTTGGAGGTAGGCTGGTGGGCCAATTTTTTTAATTCTTCTACCATCCCCTCAATTTTGCGGAGCACTTCCCTAGGAGGCATCTCAGGGCCTGGGTTGAGTGTACGCTTGTAACGGGAGAATATGCGGTTATTCAATTTTGAAAATTCATCCCAGATGGGTTGCCGCCGTTCGGCAGGAATTTTGCCAGCAGCTTTCCACTCTTTTTGAATCCGCTTACTGATATCAAATGCCATTTTGGCATCGGGAAGGTCGTGTGCTTCGCGTGCCTGCTCTAGCAAGGACTCGTACACTTTGATGTTTGCCTCCGCCTGAATCGTGAGTTGATCGTAGAATTCCTGTCGCCGCTCAAAGAAAAAGTCTACTGCTTGATTGAACTCCGACTCCACTTCTTCATGAACCTCTTTTTCAACAGGTCCAGTTTTGATCCAGCGCAACTTTAATTCCTTGAATTTCTCGGTGGCATCCTTCCAGTCCAAACTTGCTTGAATTGCAAGGGCCTCCTGAATCAAACCTTTTTTAATCTCCAGATTTTTGCTTCGGTTGCCCTGAATAATTTCACTTAAAAAAACTTCCTGCTTCTCAAGCTCGTCGATCAACACGGTAAAATCCCCCAAGGCATCACTGGTATGTAGCGATTCTTTGAGGTGAATCAATTTCATCAAAAACGAACCCTTATTTTGATTTTCTTCGATGGCGGCTTTCAATCGAGCTACCTTTTCTTCAATTTGAGTATATCGATTTTCAAAATAAAGGATGGTCGATGCCTCGTCTCCTTTCAACTCACCAATCACGCGGTCTGGTCTACCTAAAAATCCCTTTAGAAAGACCTTTCCGTCTTGGATATATCCAAAGGCATGTTGCATGGTACTACTCTAGGTTATTAGGTGGTCAAACTCAATTTTATGCAAAATAATCATTTAGCCCTCACTTATCCTAAGAAAGGTATATTTTTGCCTTGTACTATTGTTTCTCACAGATTTACTAGTTTGCTAGCATGAGCGCTGAAAAAATCATCTTTTCCATGGCAGGGGTTTCTAAAATTTACCCCCCACAGAAGAAAGTATTAAAAGACATTTACCTCTCCTTTTTTTATGGCGCCAAGATCGGCGTGCTGGGCCTAAACGGCTCAGGAAAGTCTTCTTTGCTGCGCATCATTGCAGGTATGGACAAGGAGTTTCTAGGGGAAGTAGTCTGGTCTCCAGGCTACACGGTAGGTATGCTCGAACAAGAGCCCAAGTTGGACCCCACCAAGACCGTCAAAGATGTGGTGGAGGAAGCAGTAGCTAGTACTGTCGCCTTGCTCAAGGAATTTGAAGAAATCAACGAAAAATTTATGGATCCCGCCCTTATGGACGATCCGGATGCCATGGACAAGCTCATCACCCGTCAAGGGGAGGTGCAGGAAAAATTAGACGCCGTCAATGCTTGGGAGCTCGATGTGATGCTAGACAAGGCCATGGATGCCTTGCGCCTCCCGCCAGCCGAAGCGAATGTAGCCAACCTATCTGGTGGAGAAAAAAGACGTGTGGCGCTCTGCCGACTGCTCTTGCAGGAGCCAGATGTGCTCTTGCTTGATGAACCGACCAACCACCTGGATGCAGAATCTGTGCATTGGCTGGAGCAACATTTGCAGAATTACAAGGGCACAGTCATTGCCGTTACCCACGATCGTTACTTCCTAGATAATGTGGCCGGCTGGATTCTCGAATTGGATCGTGGCGAGGGCATTCCTTGGAAGGGCAACTATTCCTCCTGGCTTGATCAAAAGCAAAACCGCCTCAAGCAAGAGGAGAAAACCGAATCCAAGCGACAGAAGACATTGGAGCGTGAATTGGAATGGATCCGCATGTCACCCAAAGCACGTCAATCCAAGGGTAAGGCACGTTTGAATGCCTACGACAAATTGGTCGGAGAGGAGTCCCGAGACAGTGAAGCGAAACTCGAACTTTTTATCCCACCGGGGCCACGCTTGGGAGCCAAAGTGATCGAAGTCAACAACGTATCCAAAGCCTATGGGGACAAATTGCTTTTTGAAAATCTCAGTTTCTCTTTGCCGCAAGGAGGCATTGTGGGCATCATTGGTCCCAACGGTGCGGGTAAGTCTACCCTCTTCAAATTGATCACCGGTCAGGAAAAGGCGGATTCGGGCAACTTTGAGGTGGGGGAGACGGTGAAGTTGGCCTATGTGGACCAAGAGCACGATGCCTTGGACCCCAACAAGACTGTGTACCAGCTGATCTCCGATGGCAATGAGTTGATGAAGCTCGGCAACAAGGAAGTCAATTCTAGGGCTTATGTTTCGAAATTCAACTTTGCCGGTTCAGACCAAGAGAAAAAGGTGGGCGTGCTTTCTGGGGGAGAGCGCAACCGCGTGCACTTGGCGATTACGCTGAAGGAAGGCGGCAACTTGCTGCTTCTAGATGAACCTACCAACGACTTGGATATCAATACCCTTCGGGCTTTGGAAGAAGCCTTGGAAAATTTCGGAGGCTGCGCGGTGGTTATTTCCCACGACCGCTGGTTCCTGGATCGAATCTGTACGCATATACTGGCCTTGGAAGGCGACTCACAGGTGTACTGGTTTGAGGGCAATTTCTCCGACTACGAGGAAAACAAGAAGAAGCGCCTCGGCGATGTGATGCCGAAGCGTATCCGCTACAAGAATTTGAAATAAGCAACCTTATTTCCACTTCCAAACCTATTGATTGACCTATGCGACAATTACTCCTAAGACCCGGAGCAGAAGAGCTGAATTATGAGATTCGGGGCATCGTCAAAAAAGCCCGACAAATCGAAGCGCTCGGCTATTCGATGACCTGGGAAAATATTGGTGATCCGATTCAAAAGAGCAACCGGCTTCCAGATTGGATGAAAGGGATTGTGGCGGATTTACTTCAAGAAGACAAAACGTACGGCTATGCAGACTCCAAAGGAGTATTGGATACCCGGAAATTTTTGGCAAACCTCAACAATGATCTAGGTGGGGCGCAGTTGACGGCTGAAGACATTCTATTTTTTAATGGCTTGGGGGATGCAATTGCCAAATTGTATCAATATTTAGTCCCCACAGCCCGAATAATTGGACCTTCTCCAGCCTACTCTACCCATAGCTCGGCTGAAGCAGCCCATGCCAATACTGCTCCTATTACCTACCGCCTAGATCCGGACAACCAATGGCTTCCTGATATGGAAGATTTGTACCTCAAAGTAAAATACAATCCCTCCATTGTGGGTATTCTGATCATCAACCCAGATAATCCAACAGGGATGGTGTATCCCAAGGAGGTTTTAGAAAACTTTGTAAAGCTTGCCAAGGAATTTAACCTGCTGCTAATTGCTGATGAAATCTACCACAACATCACCTACAACGGCATCAAGGCGGTAGCACTTGCCGAGGTCATAGGCAATCATCCAGCAATCTCGCTCAAGGGAATTTCCAAAGAATTCCCTTGGCCAGGGGCACGCTGCGGTTGGATGGAATTTTACAATCGGGAAGCTTCCCAAGAGTTTTCCAAACTATGCCAAACCCTCGAAAATGCCAAAATGATTGAGGTTTGCTCCACAATTTTGCCACAATTAGCCATTCCGAGAATTAGGAATCATCCGGAATATCCCGCCTATCGCGAGCAAGCCAATGCACAAATCGGGGAAAGAAGCGAGTGGATGCGGGAAATTTTGGGAAAAATTGAAGGAATTAAGTTCAACCCTACCCAAGGAGCATTTTACAATACGATTGTTTTTGACGAGCAATTGCTTACTACCCGCCAAAGCCTTCCCATTGAAGATGAGCGCTTGCAACAGTTGGTGGACTCCTGGTTGAATGATTCGGAAATGCCCCTAGACAAGCGATTTGTGTATTATTTGCTTGCCTCAGAGCGGATTTGTGTAGTTCCGATTTCTTCTTTTTGTTCCGACTTGAGGGGCTTCAGAGTGACCCTTTTGGAAGAAAATGAAGCCGTATTTAAGGATACCTTTTCCCGTTTGGGGGCTGCCATAACCAGATACCTCCATTCCTGATCTTCTAATTGTCGTGCAGTCGAGGACGGATTTTCGAGTTGGGGCGAAGGGAATCTTGCGGTGCTTCTAGAGAATTAGGCAGCTTACGCAAATTCGGCTGCCCGGCATTGACCCAAGCGGTGTACCAAAAATCAGCAATCATCTTGATTGAGCGCTTCATCTGCCGTTCCACTTGCCCATCTAGGGCAAGTGCATAGGCGATGGTAAATTCTCGGGAATACACTCGGACGGTTTGTCCATTCCGCTCTTCGTAACTGTATTTTTGATCGACTGGAAACCGCTGGCTGAGATTTTTTTCGATTTGCAAGACCGAGTCTACCTGCGAATGGGCCTGTGCCACGGATTCCCAAAGTGCCTGCTGGGGGTCGGGCACATAGTCTGCCTTGCCAACCCAAAAGGTGTAATTTTTTGCCAGTAGCTCGGGTACCCTACTTTCCCAGAACCCATGGATACCTGCCTGCCCGGTCAACTGGCCATTGTAGTTTTTGGTGGTGTGCAAGGGGACATTCAAGTCCCCGAGGTAGTGGCCCAGGTCTGCGGATAAGCGTAGAATGGCTGATTTATCTTGCGCAGCAAAGGCTTTGGTTAGGCTGTAAAACGTAAGGTAGGCTGACCAGGGGCCGATGCCGTGTGCCCGCAAGGAGTCTTCTGGAACTTTTTCGATGGCCTGCGACCAGTATTTTGGAAGCTTGTACAGGGCGCTATCCCCATAGTGATCGAGGTCGATGTAGTGCTTTTCTGCCTCTCCTTTTACCGCATAGCGTCTTCGATCTGGGTTCACCGCCTTTTCAGAGATAAATCGGAGTTCCTGTTTGTAGAGGTGCAGCATCTCGGGTGGAAGAGAAAATACCGCTTGACGATTGAGTAAAACATGTCCATAAAAGCCCCATAAAGGAATTGGTGCTGGAAAAAATGGAAAGATCAAAAAAGCAATAATTAAAAAATTCATGATTCAATCTACAGGAAATTCAGGAATAAATCGGCTTTAATGTACTTTTTTAGCTTGTTTCAGGCCACAGCTCACAATTTTTTGATTCATCAAGAGTCACTTACTTCAGGAATGTTCAAAATTCCTTTGGCAGAATTAATTATTTCCAATAACTTTGCATTCCTGTTCAAAATAGGACGACTACAAGAAATAGAAAATTGACTAAATATGGCAAACCATAAATCAGCTCTGAAGAGAATTCGCGCCAACGACGTAAAGCGTTTGAGAAACAGATACCAGGCCAAGACCACAAGAACTTTCATTAAAAGACTTAAGGCGGCTACGGATAAAGTAGAAGCGATGGAGTTGTACAAGAAAGTTTCCTCCATGTTGGACAAACTGGCTAAAAAGAATGTCATTCATAAAAACAATGCAAACAACAAGAAGTCAAGATTGGCTAAAGTTGTAAGTGCCTTGGGGTAATTTACCCTTGATAAAAACTAACCCTGCCTTTAAGCAGGGTTTTTTTATGCCCCATTTTTCCGTAAATTCAATTTTCTTTCAAAAAATCTGCGTTCTTATCAGCAAAGAAAGTTTGAAATTCATTTTTGTGAGCAGTCGACCAAGGTCTATCACCTGCCTGCAAAATGTGGTTTGTCTTCGATTTTTTTTCACGCAAATCTGATTAGAAAAAATACGCAGATTTAATTTAGGATGTATTTCAGTTTTTTTAACCAAATCCAAGGAAGCTCAGGTTGAGGTTCAAGTAGGTGAGCTGTGGTCTGTGGACAGTCGTCCGTCGACGATTTGCAGTAAATCATACCATCTTGAGCTATTGGCTTAATTGCGGATAATCTTGTTTACTTTTTAACCTACGCATGAATACCTACCCCTCTATTAGAATTTTTGAGTTGGCCGAGGAAGATCGGCCTAGAGAGAAGCTCCTCCTCAAAGGCAAAGCGGCACTTTCAGATGCAGAGCTGATCGCAATTTTGATCGGAACGGGTACCGCTGCCTGCAGTGCAGTAGATCTTTCTCGAATGCTGCTGGCTTCAGTTGGCAACAACTTGGCTGCTGTGGCTAGAATGTCCGTGTCAGACCTCTGCAAGTTTAAGGGAATTGGGGAAGCCAAGGCCATTTCGATCATTAGCGCCTTGGAACTCGGGAGGAGGAGAAAAGAGCAAGAGCCTCCCAAGCTCCTAAAAATCACTGGATCCAGGCAGGTTTACGAGCTGATGCGTCCAGATCTATACGATGAATCGGTGGAGCAGGTATATCTCCTGTTGTTGAATCGGACCAATGGGCTGATAAAAAAAGAGCGCGTGAGCCAAGGAGGAATATCTGCTTCGGTGGTAGATCCCAAAGTGGTGTTTAGATTTGCTTTGGAACAAGGGGCACATTCCTTAATTTTGATTCACAACCATCCAAGTGGTAACCTTCAACCCTCAGAATCAGACAAACGCCTCACGCAACGGTTGCAGAAAATTGGGAAAGAGTTGGAAATACTCCTGCTAGACCATCTGATTTACACAGATCAGGGTTATTTTAGCTTTGCCGATGAAGGGATCATGTAGCCTTGGGGAGCTTTCTTTTCCCAATGCTCAAACCATGGACCTCGATGGGGTGTTGAATTCTAAAGTTAAACTAGCGCACGTGAAATCAAGTCAACTTATTTTAATTATTGCATCCCTAGTGGTTTTGGGAGCCATCACCTACATGTTTACCGCTGCAGAAAGCCCGGAGGATTACATCGAAAAAATCGAGACCGAACGGGAGCGGCAGTTCAAATACATCCGCTTTAATGTTGAATCACCTTTGACGGAGGAACAAAAACGGGGATTGCAAAGCCTCACTTTCTATCCTATTGATCCTGTATACCGGGTCAAAGCCAGATTGCTACCCATTGAGCTCAAAAAAATCAGAGCGGTTCCCCTGACAGATGGAAGCACAGAACGGTACTTAGAACATTCCTTTGCGGTATTTGAGATGGGAGGGAAAACCAACAAAGTCCTCTTGATGCAGTCTCTGAATGAGTCAGACATGCGCAATTTTTTCTTGGCTTTTGCAGATGAAACTTCCGGGAAAGAAACCTACGGTGGAGGGCGTTACCTGAATGTACGTCAGGATGGAAAAAATAGCATCACGATCGACTTCAACCTAGCCTTCAATCCCTATTGTGCCTACAACCCTGACTTTGCTTGCCCCCTCCCGCCACGCGAGAATATCTTGAACATTGCTATTCCAGTAGGGGAGAAAAATTACGATAAATGATCGCCGCTCAGGCAAATCTTTTAAATTTGCAACTTACCCACTGACTGCTCACGCGCCTAGTTAGAATCGAAAGATTCGCTTATTCAATGCCCTATGAAAATATCCATTAATAGACTCAAGGAATACCTTTATTTGAAAGAAAGCCCAGAAGAGGTTGCTGCGCTACTCACCCAATCTGGGCTTGAGGTGGAGCATCTGGAGCCCTTTGTGTCTGTGCCTGGAGGTTTGGAAGGGATGGTGATTGGGGAAGTACTTACCTGTGTCAAGCATCCAGATGCAGACAAATTGAGTCTAACTACGGTAGATATTGGACAGGAGCAGCCCTCGCAGATTGTATGTGGGGCTTCGAATGTTGCCGCAGGGCAAAAAGTAGTCGTTGCCACGGTGGGAGCCACCTTGTATCCCAGCACGGGAGAACCCTTTGAAATCAAAAAAGCAAAAATCCGAGGCCAAGCATCTGAAGGGATGATTTGTGCGGAAGATGAGATTGGCATCGGTACCTCCCATGCAGGAATCATCGTTTTGGATACAGATCTCCCCAATGGGACAGCTGCATCTGCTTACTTTGAAGTAACTCAAGACCTTATTTTAGAAATTGGCCTGACGCCCAACCGCGCAGATGCTGCCTCCCACCTAGGAGTTGCAAGGGACTTAAAAGCCCTGCTGGGTAGGCCCCTGTGTTTGTCGGTGGAGCCCGCTATCCAGGCGGAAGCTACTGGCCCTTCCCTCGAGGTGGTTGTTGATAAAACTTCCGATTGCCCTCGCTATTCGGGGATTGTGCTTACCGGTATCCAAGTGGGAACCTCACCCCAGTGGCTACAGCATTTCCTCCGTTCCTTGGGCTTAGAACCCATCAACAATGTAGTTGACATCACCAATTACATCCTGCATGATTTGGGACAGCCCTTACATGCATTTGATGCTGCCAAAATCCGGGATGGAAAAATCCGCGTAGGCAAACTTCCGAAAGGGAGCACCTTCGTGACTCTAGACGGAAAAGAGCGAAAACTTTCTGGCGAAGAATTAATGATCTGTGATTCCAAGGGCGGGATGTGTATTGCTGGGGTCTTTGGAGGAGCTGTTTCAGGCGTATCCGATAAGACTACAAGCATTTTCTTGGAGTCCGCTTATTTCTCCCCTGACGTGATTCGTAAGGGCTCCCAGGTGCATGGGTTAAAGACCGATGCCTCCTTTCGCTTTGAGCGGGGCACAGATCCCAACATGCCAGTATATGCCTTGAAGCAAGCAGTACTTCTTTTACAGCGCTATGCTGGCGCAAAAGTCGCTTCCGAGCTGATTGATATTTATCCGCAGCCAAAAGCTGATGCACAGATTGAGGTCAGTTTTGGCCACATCAACCGACTGATTGGAAAAGCCATTGATCCAGAGGAAGTGGTAGCCATTTTGGAAGGCTTAGAAATAGGAGTGTCCGCACGGACCCCAGAAGGGTTTGTGGCCACGGTGAAGCCTTACCGAGTGGATGTTACTCGCGAGGCCGATATCATTGAAGAGGTTTTGCGCATTCATGGCTTTCAGCAGGTGCCTCTTTCTGAAAATCTCAGCACCGAATTCTTGGCCGAACACCCGGTGAAGGATCTGGCGAAGTTGCAGTACCGTCTCACCGAGATGCTCGCCAATCAAGGCTACTTTGAATTGGTGACCAATAGCTTGACCAGCCCCAAGTACGTTGAGAAAGCAGGGTTTTTGGATGCCAGCACCACGGTGGAGATTTACAACAAACTTAGTGAGGACCTCGGTGTGATGCGCCAAACACTCCTTTTCTCTGGCTTAGAGGTGTTGGCACACAACATCAATAGAAGACAAACTGACCTGAAGTGCTTTGAATTTGGCACGGTGTATCAAAAGAAAGCCGAAGGTGGCTACAAGGAGTCGAGACATTTGGCCATTTTTCTGTCAGGCAATCGTTCTTTAGAAAGTTGGGTTGCACCTGCAAAGCCACTTGCTTTCGCAGACATCTATGCGAAAGTGACCCAAATCATGGAGCGATTGCATGTGGAGGTGAGCCAAGTAGAAGTGATTGAAGTGGCACCTTTTTCCTATGGATTAAGTCTGAAGGTGGGTGAAAAGGTGGTTGCAACCTTGGGTCTAGTCGAAGATAAGCAACTGAAATTGGCCGAAGTAAGGCAGGAGGTTTGGTTTGCAGAATTAGACTGGGACTTGCTGGCCAAGAAATCCTCAGGATTGAAAAAATTCCAAGAATTGTCTAAGTTTCCTGAGGTGCGACGGGATCTTTCTTTGGTTATTGACCAGGACCTTTCCTATGATCGCGTCAAAAAAGTTGCGGAGAAAGCTGGGGGCAAACTCTTAAAGCAGGTAGATGTATTTGATGTCTACCAGGGAGATAAATTGGGGCAGGGCAAAAAAGCATATGCGCTGAGCTTTATCCTTCAAGATCAAGAAAATACCTTAACCGATAAGGAAATTGATAAAACTATGAGTAACTTGATTCAAGCCTTTCAAAATCAAGTGGGGGCAATCATCCGAAGCTAAGTTATGATTCACGAGGAATTACAAAAACTTGAAAAACTTTCTGTTCAGGTAAGCAAAAAGGTAGAGGCATTGACTGCAGAAAATGTGCTCCTAAATGCACGATTGGTGGAGCTTGAGAAGCAACTACAAGAGCGAGATGTTGCCTTGGATAATTTTAAAAATAAGATAAAAATTAGTAACATTGTGGAAAACCGACCGGTAAACCCTGAGGATACTGGTGAAATGAGTGACTTAATCAATTCCTATATACAAGAAATCGATCAGTTGATTGCCTATCTGTCCGAATAAATGGAAACATTAGCCATTAAAGTAAAAATCGGAGACCGGGAATATCCCATGCGTGTAAAGCCTGAAGACGAGGGGAAAATTCGGCATGCTGGGCGGATGATCAATGAGAAGTTAAAAAAGTATAAATCTGAGTTTGGCTTGGATGATTCTACTGACTTATTGGCCATGGTGGCCTTTGATTCCATGGTAGAATCTCTTGAGACCAATGCAGGAAATGAAGAAGATAGCGTACACATACAGCGCTCTCTTGCCCATATATCAGCCTTGCTTGCTAAGGCTGTTTGAGATTAAGTTTTTTCATTTTGCTAATTTCCAGTGCCGGGTAGGTGAACAACTATATATTCACAACTATGAACGCACTTGCATTTGTCATCCTAGCCGCCCTTGCAGGGCTTGGAGTAGGAACGGCCCTAACCAGCTTTTTTTTAAAGAGTAAACATGCGAAGCAGGAGGAGGAGACTAAAGATCGAATTAAATCCATGCTTCGTGAGGCAGAATTAACCGCCGAAACCATTAAAAAAGACCGTATCCTGGAGGCCAAGGAAAAATACTTGAAGCTTAAGTCAGAATTTGATGAGGAGCATAACACCAAGAAAAATTTGATCATCACCAATGAAAATAAGGTGAGGCAACTGCAACAGCAGGTAGAAAAGGAACAAGAAAATGTAAAGCGAAGAGAAGCAGAGTTAGACAGCAAAAAGGAGAATTTGACTGCTCAGCTTCATGCTGTGCAGGTGAAAAAAGAAGAACTGGATCGTGTCACAAATCAGCGTATTGCAGACTTGGAAAAACTAGCAGGTTTGAGCAGAGAAGAGGCGAGAGAGCAATTGGTAAGCATGCTTACGGAAGAGGCTCAAACCAAGGCTTCCTCTCAAATCAAAGATATCCTCGACGAGGCTAAGTTGACGGCTACCAAGCAGGCTAAAAAGATTGTTCTGGACACTATCCAGCGTACCGCTACAGAGCATGCAGTGGAAAACTGTGTGTCCGTATTCAACATCGAAAGCGACGACATCAAAGGTAAAATCATCGGTAGAGAAGGTCGAAATATTCGTGCACTGGAAGCAGCCACGGGTGTGGAAATTGTCGTAGATGATACCCCAGAAGCAATCATCATCTCTGGATTTGATCCAGTACGAAGAGAAATCGCCCGCCTTTCCCTACACCGCCTAGTTCAGGATGGACGTATCCACCCTGCACGTATCGAAGAGGTGGTTGCCAAAACAGAGAAAAACATTGAAGAAGAGATTGTTGAGATCGGTGAAAGAACCTGTATTGATCTAGGCATACATGGCCTTCACCCTGAATTGATCAAGATGGTGGGACGTATGCGTTTTCGTTCTTCTTATGGACAAAACCTCCTGCAGCACTCCAGAGAAGTAGCCAAGCTCTCCGCCACCATGGCAGCAGAGATGGGCCTCAATGCGAAGTTGGCAAAGCGAGCAGGTCTTCTCCATGACATCGGAAAAGTATGGCCTGAGGAGCAAGAATTGCCGCACGCACTCTTGGGCATGGAGCTTGCCAAGCGCTACAAGGAGCATCCTGAAATTTGCAATGCCATCGGTGCACACCACGATGAAATCGAAATGACTTCCATGATATCGCCTATTGTACAGGCTTCAGATGCGATCTCCGGATCACGTCCAGGTGCCCGTCGGGAGATCATGGACAGCTACGTGAAGCGTCTCAAAGAATTGGAGGAGCTCGCCTTGAATTTTGACGGAGTCAATAAATGCTTCGCCATGCAGGCAGGTAGAGAATTGCGAATCCTAGTCGATGCAGACAATGTGGACGATCAGAAGGCAGGTCAGCTTTCCTTCGATATTTCTCAAAAGATCGAAAAGGACATGCAGTATCCTGGACAAATCAAGGTGACTGTGATTCGTGAAATGAGAGCGGTCAACTACGCGAGATAAATCTTACTTTTTAGGAATAAACAAAAAAAGCAATTCGAAGAATTGCTTTTTTTGTGGATTACAGGTCCAGTTACTTGCGCTCCACTTCCCGTAAGTTTTCAAGTTTCTTGTTTCTCAAGAACCCATTGATATCTTCAAAATGCTCGCGCACCCGCTTGTTGCCAAATTCAAATACCTTGGTAGCCAGGCCATCCAAGAAGTCTCGATCGTGGGAAACTAGGATGAGCGTGCCATCAAAGGCCTTGAGCGCATCTTTGATGATGTCCTTGGTTTTCATGTCCAAGTGGTTGGTCGGTTCATCGAGAATCAGAAAATTGACTGGCTGCAAAAGAAGTTTGATCAATGCCAAACGTGTTTTTTCACCTCCCGATAGCACCTTCACTTTTTTGTTGATGTCGTCCCCTTTAAACATGAAGGCTCCGAGAATATCTTTGATTTTGGTTCGAATTTCTCCTACGGCTAGCTGATCGATAGTTTCAAAAATACTTAGGGTTTCGTCGAGGAGGGAGGCTTGGTTTTGAGCAAAGTAGCCGATCAAGGCATTGTGTCCCAATTCACATTTTCCTTTAAAATCAATCTGGCCCATGATGGCCTTGATCATCGTGGATTTTCCCTCTCCATTTTTCCCAACAAAGGCCACTTTCTGCCCGAGTTCGATGGTCATCGACGCTTTGTTGAACACCACATGATCCCCATAGCTTTTGCTCATGTCCTCCACGATCACCGGATACTTTCCGGAGCGTGGGGAGGGAGGGAATCGAAGTTTCAGTGCGGAAGTATCCACTTCATCCACTTCGACGATCTCTAACTTTTCCAGCATTTTCACGCGAGACTGTACTTGCAGAGTTTTGGAATAGGTACCCTTAAATCGATCGATAAATTGGGTGGTGTCGGCGATAAAGCGTTGCTGCTCCTCGTAATGTTTCTGTTGCTGCTCTCGTCGCTCTTTTCTCAATTCGAGGTAGTGGCTGTATTTCGCTTTGTAATCGTAAATACGTCCCATGGTCACCTCGATGGTTCGGGAGGTGATGTTATCCACAAAGGCCCGGTCGTGGGAAATCACGACTACCGCTTTGGCTTTGGTCAATAAAAATTCTTCCAGCCATTGGATGGATTCGATGTCGAGATGGTTGGTGGGCTCATCGAGAAGGATAAGGTCTGGGTTTTGCAAGAGAATCTTTGCAAGCTCAATTCGCATTCTCCATCCACCCGAAAATTCGGAGGTCGATCTCGTAAAATCTTCCCGAAGGAAACCTAGACCGAGCAATACCTTTTCCACAGCTGCCTCGTAGTTGATCTCCTCGATGGCATAAAATTTCTCACTGAGTTCGGACACTTTCTCTATGAGCTTGTAATAGTCCTCTGATTCGTAGTCTGTACGGATGGTTAGTTGCTCGTTGATGGCCTCAATTTCTTCCTTCATGCTCAGGTAGGAAGCAAATGCCTTGGAGGCTTCTTCCATGACCGTACAGTCATCTGCAGTCAGTAGGTGCTGCGGGAGGTAGGCTACCACATATCCTTTTGGGGCAGATACCGAGCCTGAACTTGGCTTGTTTACCCCAGCAATAATTTTTAAGAGGGTAGATTTTCCAGCTCCATTCTTACCCATAAGGGCGATTTTATCACTTTCGTTGATGTTGAAGGTGATGTTGCTGAATAGGGCGCTTCCGCCATGAATGACGGATACATTGTCTACTGAAATCATAGAAACTTGAAATTGAGCTGCAAAGGTAGTTATTCAGTGCTTTGAAAATTCACTTCCAGCCAAAATAGTGGGTAAAGGTAGGGGATTGTTGTTCGTATGCTCCGTTGGATTCCAAGTAAAAATAGGCGTGTGTCAAGCAAAGCATGTGCACAGTTGGAATCTAAAACTTACCTTTGCACCATGCTTGTAGTGGTTACAGGAGTGTCAGGTACGGGAAAAACTACCCTAGGACTGGGTTTGTCTCAGGCACTAGGTATCCCCTTTTTGGACGCAGACCAATTTCATCCCCCGGCAAACATTGAAAAAATGGGGAGTGGGGAGCCGCTTACTGATGCAGATCGGATACCCTGGTTAGCTGCTTTGGCTTCAAAGTTGCTGGAAATGGAACAACAGGGAGGAGCAGTAATGGCTTGTTCAGCCCTCAAAAACACCTACCGCAAGCAGCTTCAAGTGAGTGATGGGCTTCGCTGGATTCACTTGACCGGATCTCGCGATCTGATTTGGGAGCGAATGCTTGCCCGTCAAAACCATTACATGAAAGCGGGGATGTTGGATTCCCAGCTGGCCATTTGGGAGAAGCCTACTTCAGGCAAACTAGTTGACATTTCAGGGACACCAGACCAGGTGCTGGAGGCGTCCCTTCACTATTTAACAATGCAAGAGATGAAAATGAATATAGGGGTGATCGGAATGGGAGTGATGGGCAAAAGCCTGGCACTTAACCTAGCAGAAAA
>SXGQ01056528.1_pt1 | contig 14767 bp, 17 predicted proteins | sample 3178371 | NCBI WGS metagenome assembly SXGQ01 (sample SAMN11356859, study PRJNA531348) | freshwater metagenome | isolation source: freshwater sample F1-20 | place: China: Fuxian Lake, Yuxi | collected 2017-12-25
TGAAATAGTTACATTGGCTGATAAGTTACTAAATGATTTATTAGTAGCTGTAGTGCCCCATGTTGAAGATGCGTTAGAATATGAAGCGCCACCGTTAGCTGTTGGATGACTTAACCAATGAATATATTTTGATTTATTTGTGATAACATTTTTGTAATAATTTGTATTACCTGAATCATCTTTAGCATCTGAAGCTTTAGATACAAACCCATATTTTTCAAGAACTGTACCTTGTGTTCCTGTAATTTGACCATCTTGGTCAATAACAATAATGTGAATTTCATCATTAGCACCACCAGCGTTTGATGTATATGTTGATGTGCCTGGTATTGATGTGAATTGTGAAGCATAAGCCCAATTAGTATATGTATTTGCGTCACATAGAGATACTTGGAGTGAATTGCCTAAAGCTCCTGCATAGCGAGCTGCAAATTCACCATATGTGTTTGCGCCGCCTGCAAAATTATCTTCATAGGCGTCATCATTTTTAATTAATACTGCTGAACCGTTAGATACAGCGTTTCTTGTTGAAGCGATACTAGCCGCACGAACAACTTTAAGATTGTTTGAATATGCTAGAAAGTTTGCTGCTGAAAACCAATACTCATAATTGTCAGTATATGGTTTAAAAAATCTTTCAACTAGATTTACTTCGTCTGAAATAGTTACAATTTCGCCGATTGGACCCCATTGAAATATACCAGCAAAGGCTCCAATTGAGGTTGGAACTGAAGGGACAATTGTAGTCAAATCTATTTCTGATACATTTACCCCAGGTGAGAGCTGAAATGCCATTGGATTTCTCCTTTAAATAATTACTTTACGAATAATATAGTGTTGTTATTAAATTCTTTTATACTCTATTTAGTTTTTTAGAAAGTTGAAGAAGTATAACCTCTTTCTGTCCATATATCATTATTTTCACGGTCAATCGTAATTTCTTCTCGTTTTCCGTCATCTATGATGCCTACAGGAGCTAAATCTTCATCAACCAACATGTTTTGCTCTGCCAACATTAACTTTCTTACATCAATACTTGTAGAATCTTTAAAGAAGGTCTGTGCTGTTAACCATGCAAATAAAACTAAACCCATCACCAAATCATCATTGTTACCTTCTTCAGCTGCATAACTATCACGAACCCTTGAAAAGGTATTCATTTCAGCTATTGTGTCAAAGTCATTAATGATTAACTTATCGTTTTCAATAAGTGTTTTTAAGTTAGCACACCCAATTTTCTTTACAGATTTGGTTGTTTTAATACCAAAAGAAGTAGACCGTTTAAAACCAGCCGATATACTTTGACCTTTGATATGATGGTGCTCTAACTTATAAATGTTTTCATACTCTAAATCATAGTGTAAAATGTCAACCACTTGTTGACCAATATTATTTGTTTCAATTAACGCATAAGCCTCATTATACTTCTTTGCCACCGAATAGATGATGGTTGGAAAGAACAATAAAGGCAACTTATTATTACGATATTTAGCAACCTGCCTATAGGGTGTTTCTGTCACATCAATTATATTAACGGCTGAATAATCTGCTTGAATACCTTCGGCGCAGTCAACCGTTGCTATATACAAATGACCCAATATAGGTTGTTCATATATGTCCAATCCTTCATCTGAAGATATTGGGTTATGAAATGCTAAACTTCTTAACTTGGTTCCAGAAATCAATGTTGCTGATGAACCAATAAATTCTGTTTCAAACTCAACACGAAACTGTTCTTCACTTGTATTTCGTATTGTTTCATTTTTCCAAGCGTCATCACGGCCTGGTACCTGTGACCAATGGACTTCTAGTGGTTTATATGTAGAACGACCTTCAATTGCGTCAGTCCACATTTTATAGAACTGATTTAGTCCGTTTGGTGTAGATACAATGATAACTTTAGTCGTTTGACCAGAAGAAATCACAGGATAGGTTGATTGAAAGAAGTCTTGTGCCATATTGTGAGGCACAAAAGCAAACTCATCAAGAAATATTAAATTATAAGAACCACCTCGGACACCATCTGCGGATGTTGCATATGCAAATATCTTTGAACCGTTCTCTAATTCAATGTTACCTTTATTCCAAACTACAACGCCTTGTTGCAACCATAAAGGCAAGTATTCATAGGCCTTTGTTAATCGATCCAAAATCTCACGAGCCAGTGAACCTTTATTTGCTAAAATACCAACAGTATAATCTGGATTAAACAACACAGACCATAACATGTAACCTACTGTTGTGGTTGTTTTACCAACCTGACGAGGCATTTTTGCAATACAAAAACGATTTTCATGGAAAGTTTTAACCATTTCTTCTTGAAATGGCCACATGTCAAACGGAACCAAACCGTGGTCTACATTGACAATCTTTACATAATTTCGTATAAAGTGTACCGGATTCTCGGTACATTTAATAATTTCTGCGACTTGTTCTTCAGTATAAGATAATTCAACGCCAACTTTTTTTAGGCGTTGGTTTCCCAAATAACCATCAATATTTTCCATGATATTTTTTGATGTATTACTTAATTAGACTACTCAGCATCCAAGCATGTTTTTGATGTTGGTCTAATAAATCTTGTAAGAAATTGGCAACGGCTGGTTCGTTTGCTTGCTCAGCAAGAACAATACCAGCTCTTAAATGAACAATGTATCGGTCGTTATCACTTTTTAATCGTGTCATCATATCAATAGCTGATGGTATATTTTCATTGTCTTCAATGTCACAGAGTTCTAACATTCTATCTAAACCTGTTGGTGCATAGGCGCCTAATGCACGAATCTTTTCACCAATTAAATCAAGATTATTAAATATTTGAGTGTATAGTGTTCCTAAAAAAACATGATAGTCATTAAAATTTGACCCTTCAATGTTCCAATGAAATGAATGAATTTTAAAATACAAACCAAAATTTGTACCTAAAATAACTTTTAGTTGTTCAATGAGTTTTTCCATAGTAATCCTTATTTATTATTCTTCAAAAACTTAACTAATTCGTTTGTAGAACCAACAAAAATAGCCTTATCTACATTTAGATTTTTTGCGTTACCTGCAAAACCATCTCCATTAGGTGTTAAATCTTTACGCTTCTTTTGTAAATCTAGTAAGTCTTTATTCATATCTGCCAAGCTTTTAATTAAAGTTGCAGCTACCTCGTATGCACGAGGATGTTCTGATTCTTTAGCCACGGCTAATAATTGATCCATAGCTTGATTGCCTTTAGTTATCAGTTCTCTGATATTACTACGAGCAAAATGGGCATCTTCTTCAACTTCATTGGAAGAAATAATTTCAGTTAATGTAGTTTCAACCACAGGATTAATTTCTATGGGTTCAGTATTTAATGCTTCAGATAATTTATTGTTTAGTTTAGACATTATGTATTAGGCCATTCAAAAATTGTTTCAGAAAAACCAAACTCATCATCAACATTGGCTGAGATTGGGTCTGGTGTGGTAATAATTAAAACAGCTCTCAATGGATTTGTATCAACACTTGTAACGGTATATGAAGCATTACTTGTTGCACCAACTACAACATCATTTGCTTCAAGTAGTTTATTTAGATTACTTATAACCAAGATGCCGGTATTTGAATTACTAAAATAAGAAACATCTCCAGTTATATCTCTTGCTGTTACAAAAATAGTTTCTTCATCAGCAAAATAACCAGACCCATTGGCTTTATCAACAAATACTTTTTGTGAAGTTCTTGATTGAGTATCAATGAAAATACTTGTGTTAGCTTGACGAATAATTTTACCAGATTTTACTGGTGGCCATATATAACTTTTAGCTGTAAATTCTAGGTTCCAAATAATCAAACGAGTTGATAACATATCACCTTCATAGTCAACTTCATTAGATACAGAATTTAATAATACGGGCATATCATATTTTTGATCCATAGATGGAACAAAATCTACGGTAACATTAAAATCTGGTGTAAAAAATGGCAATATTTGTTCAAGTATTTGTGTGCCGTCTTCAGTATTTCTTACATAAATTGACATTGAAAAATCAAAATTATAGGGAATAGGTGAATACTGTGTTCTAATGCCGGTTGCCGTATTTGCTGAAAAGTTTTGTAGAGTTGACACCTGCTTACGAGAGGTATCATAACTCATTCCAGTCAACTCAAAGGATATACGAGGAACGACCGTGGCGACAGATTTAGTTAGATTAGGGTCTGAAGTAATACGAGTTAAATACTTCTCTTTGGAACCATAGGATAAAGGAACTCTGAATACTTCTTTTTTGGTTGCTCCATCTAAAGTATATCTCTGTAAGGTGATATCGTTAAAAAGAGTACCAAAAGCTACTACAACTTTTCGTATTGTTCTATTATAAAATTGAGCATTACCTAACATTAATCACCACCAAACGGATTTGTTTCTGTCCAATCAATTATACCATCACTTTCAGCTTCAAGTCGAGCATTATCTTGTATATCTTCAAAGGCAGTATTCATTACTGTCATCGTATCAACGGTACTAATTGTCCATTGAGCATTACTTGTATTACCTTTTAGAGTACCTGAACTAAATGTGCCGATTGTTCTATACACTTCAAGGTGAGTATTTGGAACAAAATCATGAACAAGAGCTTGAGCTGTGGCAGAAGCTAAATTAGCTCCCACATAAACAAACTCATCATTAACAAAGGTGCCTGAACCAGCGCTTAATGTAATTTTTGTTTTTGGATATTCATCACGGACCTGTTCATCAATTTCAGGAATACCAGTTTCAATAATTTCATTAGAGAATACAAATTGTTTAAGCTTAAGTCCATAAACATACACATTACCACCACGACCACGGCCTAATGTATAGAACATAGCTTGGTCGTTTTCGTGTTCCACGAAAGTAATTTCAAAGAAGTTTTGAACCAAAGGAATATAAATTAAATCACCTTCGTTTGGTCTTATTTGTGGAACAGTAGCTGCAAATCTACGGCGAGAAACAAGTAGTTGAACTTCATCACGAATCTCTAAACCAAATTTAGATATGAAATCGCCTTCGCCTTCCATACCTGTGACATTTTCCAAATACATTTCAAGAGGATAAGCGTCAACATATTGTTTGAGTGTGTCTTCGCCAAAGAAATAATCTACCGTATCACGACTGGTTCTTGGCATGTAATAAACATCCATGCCATGAATTTTGAGTGATTCAATGACCAAATCTTCAACGAGCAATTGCTCAGAAGTTATATTCTTTGGAAAATTATTGAAATATAAATTTGATGGCATTCATTATTAACCCATAAACATTTCACTAGGCAAGACATTGTAAGATTGCATTTCTTCTTCAATCTTATCAATTTCTCTTTGAGCTTCTTCCATAATTCTTGGGCCATCAAGTGTCACACCACCTGGTAATTGAACACCAGCAAATTTACTTAAATTAGAACCCCATTGGTACTTAATTTTAGCTGTTGCATATTGTTTTAAAAATCTATCATCCCAAACATCTGAATAACCTTCTTTAGTCATTGTATTAGCGGTTGCGTTAGCACTTAATGTGTTGGCTGCAATTTTAATTTCTGTAGGCGAATTAATCTTACGAACTTGAACTTCTACACCATTACTAAGCGTAATAAAATCATTTTCAACAATTTCTTGGTCAAATATAGTAGATGTACCTATAAGTGTATTAGATGATGTATTACCTGTTACAGTACCAGTTAATGTAATTGTATCTGGATCCAATTTACGATAACATTCAATAATTACATATTTGCCAACTTGTGCATCAGAAGACCAATCAATGTCAAGCATTAATTTATTTTGATGACGATTAAATCTAAATTGTGGGGTGCCTGAAAATAATAAATTTAAAGTGCGAATGTGTTGCATAGTAATTTCATATGACACATAACTTACTGAAGTAAAGTCATAAAGGTCATGCAAACGTAATTGATAACGCAAGTCAAACATATTGACAGATGAATTTGAATCATCAAAAGGTAAAACAGCATTTACAAATATGACAGCATCTGGCGCATAGATCCAACGTCTGTCAATATCTTCTTGTGTAAATTGATGTTTCATATATATCTTTTCAACACCATCGAAATGATAGTCATGAAAAAACTGCAAAGCATCATCAACACGGTCTTCTACTTGGTCATCATCCACATTTATTTCAATGACAGGGTGACCTAATCTTCGTTTACAATAATCAATAAATTGAGCTCTTGTTGTTGGTTTTGACATGTTTTATCCTAATGCAATTGCAAGAGCCAATGAATCACCAGTTGTTGCAAAACCAGTTATAGCAGTATTTGTAACACTAGAAATTCGGCCATAAGCATCTGTTGTAATAACTGGAACAAAAGAAGAATTGCCATATGTGCCGGCTGTTCCAGTATTTGCTAAAGAAATAATTGAGGTGCCGTTAGATACTAATAATTGACCGGTTGTATATGAGGTTGCATTAGCACCGCCTTGTGCAAACGATAAAACACCCGATGTAATTTGTGTGGTAGAAATTGCAATTGAGGTGTTTGTTATACTTGATACACGACCATTAGCAGATAGAGTTGTTACTGGAATATGTGAAGCATTACCGTAAACTCCAGCCGTTGTTGAAATATTTGTTACATCGGTGTTAGCAACACCTGCGGTACCATTGGCTAAATCAAAAGCGGCATTGGCGTGAGCATATGCGGTGTCTAAGCGAGCTTCACCAGCAATATTACTATAACTGCTACCATCGTTTGAGAAAACCCACTTATCTAAAGTTTCATTCCAAAGCAGTTCTACATTAGCAGATGAACCTCGGTCTACTTCAAGACCAGCATTTACTGTTGGTGGTGATGATTGTCCAATAGCTGCATTAAGCGTAAGGATGTTGTCAGCAATTAATAATGTTGTTGTGTTTGCATATACTGTTTGACCAACAACAGTTAAATTGCCAGTAACGGTAGTATCACCTGATATTGAACCACCTGATGAACTGAACTTGGTATTTGAATTATCAAATGCAGCTTGTGCTATAACATTAGCAGAATTAGCTTTAGCAAAAGCTGCATTTGCATGAGCAAATATAGTTGAATTTGGTTGACCGAAATTGATGTTTCCAACCATTCCTGAATGAGCAGAACATTGATAAACATATGTGTTTCCTGCTAACTCAGCTGGAACTTTAAAATATAATGTTCCAGAAACTTTACCTTGAGCACTTGAACCTGTTGATACTGTTCCATCGGTTGCAACATGTATCAATCCAGTGTTATAATTTGTACCGCCATTTGAGAGGCGAATCATAAAAGGATGACCAGATACATTCAAATAAAATGAAATGGTTTCTCCTGCGGTAACATACACGGCAGGATTATTACCTGAATATTGGTCAATTAAATAAGCAGAAGCGCCAGAATTTGTTACATCTAATCTTGTTACAGCACTAATATAATTTGAATTTGCTTGTGTAAAAGCTGCATTAGCTTGAACAAAAGCCGCTGATGCTGTTGTTCGTGCTACATTATCGGTAGCAGCTCCACCAGAAATAGTATTAGCAAAATCAAATACTTGTTGAGCTAAAGAATTAGCAGAATTGGCCTTATCAAAAGCGCCGTTAGCGTGAGTATAAGCTAAACCTGCGGTAGTTGTAGCAGTATTGGCTTGATTGTATCCAGATTGTGCTAAAACATTAGCAGAATTGGCCTTATCAAAAGCTGCATTAGCATATGTGCCTGCATTTACAGCATTAGTATTAGCTGTATTGGCTAAATCATAGGCGGTTTTAACTGAAGCTGGAGTGGCTGCATTACTTGTAGAAGTTGATATAACCGAATCTTCTAATTGAACAATACCTGTTACTGAAGTTGTACCTGAACGAATACTTGTATTTGATGCTGATGTTAAGCGACCTTTAGCGTCAACCACATAAGTTGGAATAGAAACATTATCACCATAACCACTCGCAGTTACTCCAGAATCTATTAAACCAATGTCTAATGTATCTGTACCAGCAACACCAGTTACAAAAACACCATTGGCGACAGCTGATGTAATTGTAAGTGTATCATTATTGGCATCAGCAACTAAATTTGTTCCGTTGGCAGAAACAGTAGTAAATGCTAATTGTGCAGTTTGATTTGCCTTGTCAAATGCAGATTGAGCAATAATATTAGCAGAATTAGCTTTATCAAAAGCACCATTTGCATGATTAAAAATTGTTAAGGTAGTAGATTCTTTAGCTAAAGGTATACCACCCGACGTTGACCCATCATGAACAACTAATGTCTTTTTATCGGTATCTACGGTAATTTCTGCTACAGCACCTGTAAAAGTAGCTGTCTGTGCAGTATTACCTCTTCTCCATTGTATTTGCGTTGCCATTTAAAATCCTTGAATTTTCTTTTATTTATGCTATGTTAAAAAACCAAAATCTTTAGTTAAAGTAAAACCTGATGGAGTAATTGGATCAACTCTACAATCATAAGATGGCACGATTAATTCACCAAAAACTGAAAACATAGTATCTCCATTATATCCCCAATCATTATCTGTTGGAAAATAATCTCCAAAAACGGATGAGCCTGAATTAGCTGTATATTGTTTTGAACCATCATTGAATTGAATGTAACTTCTTGTAGCTACTGAATTAGCTGTAAGATTGGTAGTAGAAAATAAACCGGTAGTTTTACTAAACGTAAGAGATGAATTTCCACCAAAAGAACCAGAATCATTAAATTGAATTTCTTGATTAAGTCCGGCCGGTTGGGCGGTTTGAATTGAACCTAGAGTATTAGCTGCGGTTTTATAGTATAAAATGCCATCAGCAAAGTTAAGAGATAACTCACCGTTTGCAAGAACGCCAAGTGACGGAGTATTTGCCGATACACCAGAGCTACGAAGCGATATTACTGTATTTGCCATTGACTAGAATGTTCCGCCAGTTGAAGTAAATTTCAGTATATTATCATCTTCTTTGTTTAGTGTTATTGGTTCCTCTTTAATTGGTTTTGGTTCTTGTGGTATATCAATACCTAATTTTTTTTTCTTTGAGTTTGGCAACATTTCTTCCAATTGAGTAACATGTGTTTGTTGGTCTTTTTGTTTTTGTTGCAAATCATCAATTGTTTTTTTAAGACCTTCAATTTCTTTCATTTGGATATTTACAGCTGTTTGTAACCTGTGTCGCTCAATGTCTGTATTAGTTGAACTTTGAATAATAGCTTCTTTTTGGCTAATTGTGTCTTTAAGAGTTTTAATTTCTTCTCTTAAAATATTAGCGTCTAAATTTTCTGCCGACAAAGTGGCGAGTTTCTTTTCTAACTCGCCAATCTGTTTAGCTTTTTCTTCAGCAAACTTTATCTGCGTTTGAAACATGAAATTCTGTTTCAATACAGCATTAAAGTTCTCTAATATGACTTCGTTATAAACATCTAAAAACTTTCCGTCCATGATAAAACCCTTTCATTATAATTAAAATGACCCACCGTTTAGGTGTGCAAATGTTGGAATGCCAGAAGCATTGATTTGCAACACATGACCTTCAGTAGAAGACGCAACAGAAGTTAATGCTGATGTTGATGTAAGACCTCCAACGATAACACCGTTTGCAGTATAAGATGAGAATCCTGTACCGCCACGAGCTACGCCTAATGTGCCAGATGTAATCGCTGAGGCGCCAATCGCAATAGATGTATTAGTAACTGAAACAATACGACCATTAGCAGCAAGATTAAATACTGGAACAATTGAAGCTGAACCATAATCACCAGCAGTAGTAGATATATTTGTAAAGTCAGTATTCGCCTTATCAAAAGCACCATTGGCATGAGCGTATGCGTTTCCAGCTGTTGTTGATGCTGAGTTGGCAGTATTAAATGCACCATTAGCATGAGCGTATGCGTTTCCAGCTGTTGTTGATGCTGAGTTGGCAGTATTAAATGCGCCGTTAGCATGACCAAAAGAACTGTTAGCATGTTCAAAAGCACCATCTAGGCGAGTAGAGATATTGATGCCATTAACAGTTACATTTTGAGATTCAACATTTGCAACCAATACACCAGTTGAATAAGTAGCAGGGTCAAATGTATTAGCGTCTGTAGGTTTAATTGTACCGGCAGTTACAAGTTTGAATTTACCAGAATCAGAAGCATCACGAATCAAACCAGTATATTTTGTTCCACCATCATTGTATTGACCGAAGAAACCAATATCAACCGCATCAGCCGCATTGTTTGCAGCTAATTGTATAAGAGAATCTTCAACTTTGAGAATTTCAACATCTTGTGTGATTGTATTTCCAGAAACAATTAAGTTACCAGTAACAGCTAAATCACCAGAGATTGTACCACCCGTTGTTCGCACAACTGTATTATCAACATCAATTAAAACAGTATTGTTTGCGTCAACGAAAATTGATGCAAGACCGTCACGACCCGCAATCGTTAATGTATCTGTTGTAAGTGCAAGTGAACCAGAACCGGTATCAGAAGCAATATTTAATGTAGTTGGAATTGCAGAAATCGCAATATTTGAAGCAGATGTTAAACGACCTTCTGCATCAACAGTAATGACTGGAATTGTTGCAGAACCGCCATATGTACCAGCAGAAACACCAGTATCAGAGAGGTCAACATTAAGAGTAACATTTGCTGAACCATCAAAGGAAACATTACCAGTTGCATCACCAGCAAGACCAATATCACGAGCTGTTTTTAGTGTAGTAGCTGTTGTTGCATTACCAGAAAGGTTTGCAGTAATGGTACCAGCGGTGAAATCATTATTAGCATCTCTTTTAACAATCGTTGAGGCTGTGTTTGCTGAGGTAGCTGCATCAACTAGAGCTGTAAAGTATTTACCACCAATCGCTACAACTGAACCATCTGATTGTCCAATGAATAATTTGTTGGTGGTATTAGAATAGGCCGGTTCACCAGTATTAAGTGATGGCGGGGTGTTTGTGACATCAGAATATTTGAGTTGAATTACGGTATTAGCCATTTTACTTTCCTTTTTTTGTCTTGTAATTCAAATTCAAAATAATGTATAAGACAATGTTGTTTTTGATTAATCTATTATTTATCTTTAAAAAGAACCACCATTTACTGCAACTACGGTGGCTACCACAGTATTTGCTTCAAACTTACCTGTGGTTGAGTTATATTGTATAACTTGACCATTCTGAACACTAGAAATATTAATGTCAGTCAATTCTGTTAATGCTACATTTGGTTTGGGCTTAAAATTAGAAGATACAATTGTAGTTCTATTTGTCTGACCAATTTTAACTTTACCTACAATTGCCATATATTCTCTTTATAGGGTTGTGATATTCGGTAATATGGTGACGATACCTTCAACCACACGAGTTTTTACACCTGAAGAATCACTAATCAGTAAATCATATAATGCACGACCAGCTGTTAGGTTAGAGGTGTTTGCAGCTGTCATTGATAAAGTGATTTCACCATTGGCTACACCTGTTACGGTCGTAGTAAAACTGTTAGCTGTGGTGGAGTAATAAGACTTTCTTATTTGAGAATTGGCTGTATAACCAGTAAGGTTAATTGCATCACCATTGGAATCTTCTACATTAATTGTAGTAGAAAATGTAGCACCCTTTTCAATGGTTAATTCTGTAAATGCAGCCAAGTTATTCTCCTTCTTTTATACTCTATTTAGTCAAAACTGAAGTTAGCGGACAATAAAAAACCCACCGAAGTGGGTTTGTTTAGGTGTGGTGTTTAACTTTTATTTTATTTATTCTGCCGGCGTTTCAACAACCACAACAGGATTTGCTTTGATAAGCTCGTCACTTGGATCATACCAGAATTGGTCAGCTACTACATCATTAGCACAGTCAACCCAATGCAATGGAGATGCTACTTCAAAGCCTGTATCGTGAACTTCAGCCACTCTTTGACCAAGAACTGTTGTTCCGTTATAGTGAATAACTGATTCATCTCTGATTCATCTGGACTAATTAATGCTTTTTTTATCCCTTTACCTCTTGTTAATTAAAATTAATACAATCTATTTATAATAAACTTTAAACCTATTTATGGATTAATATTCAACAATTACTCGGCCAGCAGCGCCAGCGCCGGGAGCAGTTGAGCTCGGAGACCCCTTACCAGATTCAAATACATATCCACTACTCTGGACTCCTGAACTGCCAAACACCCTACTCACAAATGTATTTAAGGTGGCTCCAGGTGAAGTTCCAGGATTGCCAGGAGCACCATTATGAGCAGGGGCTCCACCATTACCACCAGTTGCTGAAAGAAATGGTCCAAATGATGATGTTCCACCAGCGCCAGGACTATTTCCACCACTTCCAATTGTTACTGGAACTGGAGAGGATAAACCTGTAATCGTTTTGATACCGAAACCTCCTTGTCCTCCAGATCCATAAGTACCATCTTCTGGAGTGCCGGTTCCACTACCTCCACCGCCACCAATAACTGTTACTGTAACTGAAGTGATACCTGGTGGAAGTGTAAATGTTCCTGGAGCATTGAATACTTGAAATCCTTGTGGTCCAGAATATCCTGAAGCTGCCACATTAGAAGCTGCCGTAATACGACCTTGCGAATCTACAGTAATCAGAGCTGAATTGGATGAACCTCCATATGTACCAGCAGTCACAGCAGTGTTTGCTAGTTGACTAGCTGTCATACGACCAGTAATTTTTGTGTTGGCTACCGCAACAATTTTAGCATCCGTGACATTCGCATCAGCAATATCTGCGGTGACGATTGCACTCGCCGCTACTTTATCTGTTGTGATTGCATTATCAGCAATCTGAGCTGTAGTAATTGTGCCGGTAATAGCCGTATTTGCTACACCACTTGTAACCGATATGGCACCTGCTGAGGATACTAAATCACCTAATATTTTTGATGCTGATGGCATTTAAAGTTTTCCTTATACTGGTAAATAACGAACTGAAACATTAGAGTTTGCAGTTGGTGTAAATGTTAATGTCAAAGTAGTGCTTGCAATATTATAGTCTAGCACAGGAATGAGTAACACACCATTGTATGCTACCATGGTTGAATTGGCGGTATGTCCTGTTGTCACAGTATATGTATTTCCTGTACCGTTAGCGGTAAAATTATCTGAAGTGTATGTTAAAGCTACTTTATCATTTGTAACTGAATTATTGGCTAATTTAGTTGTTGTGACGGCGCCGTCTGAAATAGATGTTTCAATCACGGGACCGTTTAGATAAATCACTTCAATGTTATTTGTTCCAGACGCTGGAGGACTGGTAAAGGTAATTTGTCCATTACCTAGTGCATAAGTTGAGGCTTTTTGTTTAACACCAGCCACAAAAACAAGTAGTGCAGCCTCATTTCCATGTTGATATGTTAAATTAAATACCGTAGTGGATGCGTCACCTGAAAAGTAATCTACGGCGATTGAGCCACCTTGTAATTGTGATCCGATATAAGACAAAATAAACCTCTTTTAATTAATGATTAAGTTAATACTTAAACAAATACTTATGGGTTAGCAGCTAATAAAGCTTTGGCAGCTTCATAGTCAGCAACAAGTTTTTCAGCAGCTGCGATTCTTTTAGCTAGAGCTGCAGCTTCAGCAGCAGCGGCTTCAGCAGCTAATTCTTCTGCTGATTTCACAGGAACTGCTTTAATTGTTGAATCTCCAGCATCATAGTAGTGATTTTGTGCCACTAAATCGTCAGCACAGTCAACCCAATGCAATGGAGATGCTACTTCAAAGCCTGTATCGTGAACTTCAGCCACTCTTTGACCAAGAACTGTTGTTCCGTCATAGTGAATAACTGATTCATCTGGACTAATTAATGCTTTTTTCATTCTTTTACCTCTTGTTAATTAAAATTAATACAATCTATTTATAATAAACTTTAAACCTATTTATGGATTACCATTCAATAATCGCAACACCGGCTGAACCGGGACTTCCACCTAAATTAGGAGAACTCCCTGTTGGGCCGCCATTGCCATAACCAATATAAGGAGATACAGAATTCATATCGGCAACACTAGCTCCAGGAGCTGTTCCAGCATTACCGGGAGCTCCAGGAGTTCCAGCATTTCCACCATTGCCACCAGTGGCAGTAAAAAAAGGACCAAATGATGTTGAATTGCCAGCATTGCCTGATCCGCCACCGCCACCGCCATTACCAGCATTACCAATCGTCACAGCAACGGGCCCGGTTAATCCTGTGACTACTTTTATACCTGCTCCACCTCGGCCACCTGGGCCGCCATTAAATTCGTTTTGATAAACACCACCGCCACCACCGCCACCTATAAGTGTAACTTTCACCGATGTAATACCTGGTGGTAATGTAAATGTTCCTGGTGAAGAAAATGCTTGAATTCCTTGTGGTCCAGAATATCCTGAAGCTGCCACATTAGAAGCTGCTGTAATACGACCTTGAGAATCAACAGTAATCAAAGCTGAGTTAGAGGATCCACCATAAACACCAGCTGTGACAGCAGTATTAGCCATTTGGCTAGAAGTGATTAATCCTGTGACTTGTGTGTTAGCTACATTAGCAATTTGTGCTGAAGTCACTAGACCTGTGATAGCAGTATTTGCTACCGATGTAATCTTATTAGAAGTAATTGAACCAGCTAATTTATCATTCGTAACAGAGCTGTCTGCTAAGTCAACCGCTTGGATTGTTCCATCAGCAACAGCTAACGATGTCAAAGCATTTGATGTTATTCCTGAAGATCCAATTTTTGTTAATGCCATTTTTCTATTCTCTTAATAAATGTTTAATTATGCCCAAGTTCCTATACTTACA
>SXGQ01302090.1_pt1 | contig 14765 bp, 12 predicted proteins | sample 3178371 | NCBI WGS metagenome assembly SXGQ01 (sample SAMN11356859, study PRJNA531348) | freshwater metagenome | isolation source: freshwater sample F1-20 | place: China: Fuxian Lake, Yuxi | collected 2017-12-25
AGGACCATTTGCCCGAAAAGGCTGCAGTGGCGTCTGCAAGAGTTATGGTGTCGCTACACACCATCGCGTTCAAAGTTAGATCTAGAAGGCGCTTGTGCTGTACGGAGTATTTACCGGTTTTCTTTACCCAGATCGCCGAACTGTTATCCAAAGTTCCTCCGAGTAGCACAGGAATCTTAAGCATCGGGGTATGAGTTTGTGTTTTGTTTACGCCGGTATTCAGAGCGGATTGTTTAATATCTTTAAACGATACGGCCTGAGACTGTAACCAATCTTTATCACATATAGTTTCTGCTATATTACTTTGGGTAACTACAATTTGAGTAGCATCAAAAGAGCTCCCGACGGCGACAACACCTACATATTTAGATATTTCACTGAGAGTATGATCAACAGTATGTGCGGTCGTCTGTGATCCTGGCGCACAATGTAGGTCTCCGAGCCTACGGCCACTAGAAACTACCGCGACAAGCAACTGTACGCCGCTCTCTGGGTTTGTAGCCACTACAGCGCCCCCGGAGTCCCCGAAACAAGCAGAGCCTTCCGGGGAGGAAACGTCAATACTCCCCCACCTACGATGTCCATCTAGAACTACATCTAAAAACTTCAAAACTGTCGGACTCTCTGGTCTGTTGCCAAAAGTATGAGACTCCGTAACCCCGTACCCGTATACTCGGTAAGTCCACGTTGACGCAGTGGGCACTTTCCCGTATTGCATCACGTTCACACCTTCTATGGTCTCCGTAGTTTCTACTAGGGCTAAATCGTACTTTTTAAGTGGAACCAAACGCGACACATTGTAACTCAGAAAAGTATCACCTGTAGACGCCACCTTTATGTGCACCTGCTCTGGCGTGTAAGAAAGAACTTCATTCCAGTCAGCAATGCAGTGCTTGGCGGTTAAAACCCATGTCGGCGCTATAACCGTTCCCGAACAAGTGTTTTCCGGTATGCGGCTACCCATAGTTCCACTCATAGATACGAGCACAAATGGGGACAATGTCCCGCGATCATACGAACCTCCCACTATGGCTAAAGCCGCCGCGCCAGGGAACGTACAAATACCGATAACTATACTCAGAGACGTCAGTAAATGTTTCAGTTTCAGCATACCTTATATTATGATACTAGCGGCGTCGTGTGCATTCGCGCCCAGTCCCTAAAACGTGTATAACTCGTAGTAAGTTATTTGCAAATGTAGAGTTTTGCTACTTTTTCTATATATGTATGGGCTTTAGTGCTCTTAAAGCAAGGTATGTCCTTGTGGTGACTCAAGTCACTGTATATAGTATGCTAACCCTAGTGCTACCTATGTCGTCGATAAGGTTCGAGTTGGCTGTGCGCACCAATATACTTAAAGCCGCGGTAGAGGGTATAGGCGAACTCATTAGTATACCATATAACTCGTCGTGGTCAGATCGCGAGGCCGTATATCAGATTTTGAATGCCGTTTTAGCAGAAACGAGGCTACCTACAATTGACGGAGACTGGATGAGTGTGTCACTGTATAATCCTTTTTCAAAACAAGTCGCCTACGGAACAGTACCCGACACCTTGGTTTTCGCAGAAGACTATCCCTTGTACTTACCGCATACCGGGTTGATAGGGGAGGTAAAAGACAACAAACTCGCCGTAGGGGACAGTGTGCTTGAGGTACTATGCCCGGGAGTTAACAGTACTCAAAAAGCGTTGGCCAGTCATCTACTGTAAACGTGTGTTATATATAAACACACTATAGCGACCACAAGTACTTGTAACCTTAGGCCCGTTCGGATACGCGCGGGAACTCGCCTGAGCGAGAGGCTTATGCCAGTGCGTACGCTGCGCAGGAAAAACAAGAAGCCAGCAGAACGTTTCCCACACAAACGACGCATTTCACAACCAGGAGATGCACGGCTGCAGATAAGTAGTTTTCTGAGCAGGGTACGCAACATAGGCTGCATGTGCAGGCAGCGTTGCCAACCAACAGTATACTAGTACAATTAGTAGTATGACAGATAATACTGACCTTACGGCGGACACTTTGAAGGCATCGGTGCTTTCAGCAAGTTCGCTGGCGGGTTTAGACGTCCTCACAATAAACAGAGCGATAGAATACGCGTGCAAAGCGCACGAAAATCAGACGAGGGCGTCTGGTGACGCATATGTAACGCATCCTCTGGGAGTGGCTTTGTTAGTGATAGACTTGGGAGGATCCGCGGATATGGTTGTTTGCGCGATACTACATGATGTCGTAGAGGACACTCCCGCAACTTTAGAGGACGTAGAGAAAGTTTTCGGAGAAAAAGTAAAATCGTTAGTAGAAGGATGTACAAAAGTTTCAAAAGTACATCCCGGTTTGCGCGATATGTCAAACGAGGCATTAACTTTAAGAAAACTTTTTGTGTCTTTGGCGGAAGATCCACGAGTCGTAATAGTTAAAATCTGCGACCGTTTACATAATATGCGGACAATAGACTATCTGCCTGATGACAAGAAAGTGCGTATAGGTTTGGAAACTTTAGCCATCCACGCCCCTTTGGCGGCCAGACTTGGTCTGCGCGCCTTGAAGTCCGAACTAGAAGACAGGGCTTTCAAGGCAGCATATCCGCAAGAGTACTCAAAAATAGATCGCCTTATATCAGAAGACGGATCGGTATACGCAACGCTTATGGGCGCCAAAGAGACGTTAACAAATTTCCTAGCAGACAGCGGAATATCAAACTTTGAAGTTTCAGGAAGACTCAAGCACCGCTGGTCTATATATAACAAGTTGAAAAATTCACGAAAAGATGCTATATACGATTTACTTGGTCTGAGAATAGTGGTGCAGTCCGAAACAGAATGCTATGCAGCACTGTCTGCGGTTAACAGTCTGTGGCAGCCTGTCCGCGGCAGGTATAAAGACTATATCAATAAGCCAAAGTACAACTCGTATAAGTCCATACATACAACTGTTGTTACCCCTGGTGGCGTATACGTGGAGATTCAAATACGTACGAAAAAACATCACGCTGACGCGGAGTTTGGTGCCGCTTCTCATCACTCTTACAAGTATTCAACAAACGAAGGGGAATGGCTGAAGAGACTACTAGATTGGAGCACGGACGCGGAAGACCCCGAGGAGTACATTCAGGGAGTAAAGTCGGAGCTGGCCGAAATGGCTGAGGTGGTAGTGTACTCGCCTACTTTCCAGATGTACACACTACCGAAAGGGTCGAGTGTGATAGACTTTGCCTACAAGGTACACACCGATATAGGTAATTCGTGTATAAGTGTTAAAGTGAACAACAAGATTGTGCCTTTAAAACATAAGGTTTCGTCGGGGGACATAGTGGAGGTTGTTACCGGTCCTCGTTCCGGTCCCTCAGAGGAGTGGCTAGAATGGACCGTTACATCTCGGGCCCGTTCCAAGATAAAACAATACCACTCTCGAGCGCGTAAAGATAGTAAGATATCTTCGAACGCGGATGTCCTGTTCAAAAGATGGGCCGAGCAAATCGGTGTAGACGTAAGCACTCCTGAAAAAGTTCAAAAAATTGTCGCAATGCTAAGCATGCCTTCCTTTAAGGAATTACTTACATCTTTAGAGTCCAACAGATATACTCTACCTACTTCTCTTCCGGCCCCAGAGGTCGTAAAGGCAACGCCCGAAAACGATAAGATACTGCGATCCGCCGGGCTCGGTTTCTTTCCCGTCAAACAAGCCGGGTGTTGTACAGGCCGGGCAAGTCGACACCTGACTGGTATAATAGGTAAAGGTGTAGTAGTCGCACACAACCACACCTGCCCGCAAGGTAGTGCAGTTCTAGCCAAGGACCCTGGGAGATATATAAAAGTATACAGGACAAGCAGCACGCAGCAAGTAGAAACCGTGGAACTTATGGCTCTCCCGCGTCCTGCGTTACACTACGAAATAGCACAACAGGTGTTATCTGTCGGCGCCGAAGCGCTATCACCCATAGAAGTACCCCCTAGTGGGTTCCTGAGCCTAGATGTAGGAATTTCTCCGATCAATGTTAAGAACTTGAAAATTGCACTAAGTTTCATCAGTGGTTTGAAGGTTATCTAACACTCAGAAACAGTATCTATACTCGCCGCCACTGCCGCTTAAGGCTTTTCAGCAGGATGCAAACTTTGCCCTCAAGGACACAGTAGCATGTATGAGCGTCTTGTCGCATATTACGATATATCTTAAAAAAAGTGCCACAAAAATAGTGACACTTTTATCTGTTTTTCTTTTTGTCGGGCTGGTAGTAGTTTACGATATAAGTTTACCTACATTAGGTGACAAAAACAAGGATATGGGTGTAGATTGCGAGAAAACAGCCACAGACGATCCCGTATACTCTTTGAACTGTGAAGACGACACACTTTTAGATTTAGAGTTTGAGTCCGTCGCCGCAAGATTTGCCACGAACAGTATTTACGACTCAGACTTGATCCACATACTGCCCACGCAGAGTGATATGGCTGACGAACTTATAACCGCACACGGATCTATTCGTTTAGTGGCAGATGCCCCCCTGTTAGACTTTCCCGAGGAGGGCAGACTGTACCTATACCATCCTGAGAACTCCGCATCATGGCGCAATGTGTGGTCGGCAGCAGACGGAGCTACGTATACACTAGACGCCTACATGGTACCTTCCGTAGAGGGTGCCGGCAAACTTCATGCTATACTCGTGAAAGAACTGGAAGGTATCGGCACATTACTAGAGTTTGTCGATACCAGTTTTAAGGAAAATTTCACTGCACAGGATGCCTATACCACTGTTATTGCTTTAGAAGTAGGATCATGTGCGCTAGTGACATTGGTGCAAAAAAACAACATCGTCGTATCTGCGGTGAGTCGCGAAAAAACAGACTGCGATTCCATAGACTACGCGGCACATGTATACCTAACTTCTCTGGTTGTTTCACGCGCAGATTCGCTGACTTCGACGAAATGAAAGCACTTTACACACGGTTGCGCAGGCCATAAGAGCCTTAACTGTGTATAGTATGAAAGTATATACACAAAAGTCATGCTTTGTTTTGGTAGCTATTTCTATGTTGTACGCCGTGTTTCCGGTGTCACGGGTAGACGCAAAAACAGCAGGCAGTGCTACAGCAAATATGGTACAAGTTCCTTTTCCTAAATCCGTTAATCCGGTTAAGGTATCCCAGTATTCGGCCGCGTATGCGGCAGTTCCATCAGTAAATTGTAGGGGTATGTCTATAAGAGCCTGCGAAGCGGCCCAAGCCCAAGAACGGGCTCAAGCCGCTGCGGCACAAGCGGCACAAGCTCGCGCGACTCAAGCCGCCGCAGAGCAACGTCAAGCCGCCGCGGCACAAGCCCAAGAACGGGCTCAAGCCGCCGCGGCACAAGCAGCACAAGCTCGCGCGGCTCAAGCCGCTGCGGCACAAGCAGCACAAGCTCGCGCGGCTCAAGCCGCCGCAGAGCAACGTCAAGCCGCCGCGGCACAAGCACAAGCCCAGGCTCAAGCCGCCGCGGCACAAGCTGCCGCAGAGCAACGTCAAACCCCTGTAGTCAGACCAGTCACCACTACAGTACCCGTCGCCACCAATACCAATACTAATCCCGATACAAACTGCAATAAAACACACAAAAACCCCACGATGGAAAATCTCTGCAAAACCTCATATAATACAGATAACTATAGTAAGGAAAACCTCATGAACCTAGGTATAGTACATAACTTTCCTAGCAACTCTGCTAAAATATGCACCGCGAGACAAACCGAGGATAGCGCGGACAAAGATTGCCTTACTAATGCTGCAACTAGAGACCAAATAGCGATATCTGCTGCAACGTTGAACTCCGCAATAAACGATAGCAAAGACACCGGCAAAACTACAGTAGTATATTTTGAGGGATTTAACACAGCAGCAGCCAGTGGCGCAACCAACAACAAAGAAAATGCGACAACTCGCGCCATCTCCTCAGCAGCCCAAGCCTGCAATAATAGCAATCCTCCTGCATACACTGCTCTAAATAAGGATCGCGTAATCGAGCGTACGACAGATAAGTGCGCAATGTTCTACATCAGTGCCGATGTTACCCCCGACCAACAAAAAAAAATTGAAGCAAAGTGCATTGCGGCGGCTATTGCTACAAACGTGGCCTGCGCCATTGCTCGTCCGCGCCAAGACACTACGGACAACAATTTTAACAAAGCAGGCTTTAGAGCTACGACTGCCTCCGTCAAAACTATATATGATCCGCTAATCGATGTATGTTCAAGGGCAACTAGAACTCTTATACAGATCGAGCGCTCAAACTATAGCGATGCGCTTCACTACAGGCCAACAAACGGTGCATGCGATACGTCACCACCACCACCACCGCCAATCGATGTATGTTCAAGGGCAACTAGAACTCTTATACAGATCGAGCGCTCAAACTATAGCGATGCGCTTCACTACATGCCAGTAGACGATAGATGCGATACGTCACCACCACCATTAGACAACAACCCAGGCGGCAACTCCGACACACCAGGGGGTCGAAATGACGGACCAGGGGGCCGCAATGACGGACCAGGGGGTCGAAATGACGGACCAGGAGGCCCAAATGACGGACCAGGGGGCCCAAATGACACACCTGATTATAGTGACTGGCCAGACTACACACTGGACCCCGAGACAGGCGAGCCTTGGGTGGTTGAAGTCAGGGTAGATACCATAGCCCCGACATACTACGTGGCCAACGGTAAAAAAACCTCACTAAGCCACACTGTACAAGTGTTATGCGGCGTAAACAAAGAGATATGCACAGAGGATACGCACGGAATCGTATACACATCACCTAAAATTACCGCAACTCAGAGCAGTACAGCCCTCAATTTTGTAGCATGTGCTTCGCCTAAAGAAACCAAATGCGCCTATTACGCACCCAAGAACGAACAAGTAGTAATCTTAAACAACGGGAATACAACAGGATTTGACATATACTTCTACACCCCACTACCTGTTACGACTAGTGCGCTGACAACTCTCGCTGTTGACATTACTGTGAACCGGATTATAGAGTTTGATGACGGGTCGTCCGAGCTCGTAAACGTAGATGACGTCGAAAGACGATTCTACATCAACGGCAACCCCTCTTCAAATACTGTATCCCGTAAAGTCCTAGGAAGCCGAGGGTAACATCCCGTCTAGTTAGCCGTAATAGTAGCTTTACGTCCGTTGCGGTCAGTTACCGTTATGCTGTACTTTTCTTTGTCAACTTGGACCAAATCCGCGAGCCTTACTTTTACCGGTTGCACATTAGCCCCCTTACCACCATCTCCGGCTACGGTATCTTGACTTGATCCCCAACAGTACAGGTCGTCATCCTTGCTAATGCCACATATCCTGCTCTCTACAATCACCCAGGAGTTTACTTGTAAAACTTTCCAACTAATATCAGTAAACTGATGTAAGGTGCCAAGACTTGTCATCGTATCCGCAGGTACCAGATGCTTCAAGTTACCAGAACACACTGTGGTCTCTCCACCGTAACAAAGTATACTTCCATTTCCGGTCATCTGCTCAAACTTCACAGGCACATCTACCTTTATAAACTCCGTGGAGTATACAACGCTAGATGAACTTTGAAAGTTATTGACACCCTTACAGTAGGCGACGGTCTCGTGCGATATACATGTTTGAAGACTTCCGAGAACTATGTAGTCTGCCTCCACAGGAATAGTATACTTTTTTAAAGCAGCATACTGATCTAGTGCGTTCCTAAAGGCGCTTGATTCGATTTCAGGGTCAGCGATCCACAGGTCGTTCCAAAATCGGGACGATGCGCTGACTTCGTCTGCGCGCATATCCTGCCTATATGAAGGACCCATGGATAGATCTAGTCCCCAACAGTATAGAACATCCCCACCTGCGCATGTTCTATATTGTCCGGCAGCTAAACTATTCACGGGTCCTAAGCCTTTGACTTTAACAGGACTTACGTAGGTTCTGGCATCGGACGGATTTCCAGTAACAGACCCGAACACGTTACTACCCCAACAGTAAACGTCTCCGTTATCCAGCATAGCACACATATGGTTAAAGCCGCCCGTAAGACGTTTAATAGTACCGGGCACACCGGAAACGAGGTTCTCTTTCCAGGAGTTTTCTTCAAGTTTAATTTTGTACCATGAGTTCACGTACCCCCAGCAGTATAGTTCATTTGTCGTCGTTGTAGCACAAGTTCCGTTGTCCGTCAAGGCAACCATGGTGTATTTTCGCGACGAAACCCCCGCTTTAACCGGACGCAAAACCATAGCACTAGGCTCTGTGCCTGTCTGCCCGTAGCGGTTATTTCCCCAGCACCACAGATCCGCATTTTTATCTATAGCGCAGGTATGTCTGAGTCCTAAGACGACGTTTTCAACTTTATTACTTTTTCGCACCATAGTTCCCGTAGTAGTATCGACGTCTACAGTTGACCACTCTGTAGCCTCAAAAGTATACGGAGACTGCCCACCGAGCACTTCCGGAACCCCGTCAGACGTATAGCGAACGGTCATACGCGAAGAGCACCCTAGTACAAGTACTAAAAGTGAAAGCAAACCTGCTTTGTATTTCATGGGTAGTTACTGTGTCCTAGGGTAGTGTACTGTCACCCAGTAGCTAACCGACAATCTATCGTACTTTAAGGTTTCTCAAGGTGTCAGCGGCAACTTTCCCTGCCTGCTCCATCGTGGTAGCTAGATCGCTGCGAACGGCGTCCAAGGTGCGTATAAGCGTGTCAACGGTTTCTTTTATTAGATTGTCGCGCTCCCGTGAAGCCTGTTCAGCGATCTGGTCTGCAGCCAACGCGGCTTTCGCCATAAGAAGCCCAGCTGCCCGTGCAGGCTCGGCCAGGGACTGCTCGAGTAGTTGAGTACGCAACTCTCTATTAGCATCGTTCAGTTTCAATATAAGCGCTTTTAACTCTTTTTTGGTTTTAGGTACTGGTTCGTTTGAGAAATCATATAAATAGTCTAACGTAGTCGTCCCCGTTTCACAGGAATAGACTGTTTTCTGGGGTTCAGTTACTGGAAGTTTGTTTAGATAGTTGGCTTCTTTCTTTGCATCATAAGACGCCCATCTACCTAGTTCAACTAATTCTTCCGATTTATTGTTTTTTCCCGCAGAAACACCTCCGTTGATGTCTTGCAACGAGGTGTTCGTATGTGCGTCTTTACGAGATTCGTAGAAAAGCTTTTCTGATTTTTGTTCTTCCTTAGTTTTGTCATCATTTTTTGCTTTTTTAGCAGCAAGTTTGGCCGCTTTTTTCGCCTCAGCAGCAGATTTTTTCTCTAGTTTGGCTTTTTTGGTTTGCGCATCACGTTGAGCCTGACGCTCATTTGTTTCTCTGGCTTTTGCGGCCTTGGCATCGTCTTTGGCCTTTTGGGCGACAAGTTTGGCTGCCCGCCGATCAACTTTACGTTTATTTCTGGCTGATACTTCTACAGTGGCCGGCAACGGAGCAGGTAGCGACTTGTTATCGTATTGCTTTGTGGCCACATTTTTTAAAGGGTTAAGTTTGTCCATCACTATAACAGTACGGCGCACACTCTATATGTCAGTTGGGGTATAGAGAGATGTTATTTTAGTCTAGTACTAGCTCCGCTGGAGCGTATAGAGTCCACGAAGTCGTCCTCTACCAAAGTTGCTATTTCGAGGTCCGAGTTTGCAGAGGTAACCCTGTCTCCCTGACGCATAATGGCCGTCTCTAGCTGGTTGCGCACATGACGCCCGTTACCGAACCCAGGGTATTTGGAGGCAAGTTTTAGGCGTGGTTCAAGGGCAGTGTACACGCCTGGGTCTATTGTATACCCGCGCTCTCCGGCCAAATGCTTGAGTATTAAACAAAGTTCTTCTGACGAATAAGAAGGGAACTCTATAATCCGTACAAAACGACTACGAAGTCCAGGGTTAGAGTTCAAAAACTGCTCCATTTCGCTGGGATATCCGGCGGCTATAACTACGAACTCATCACGGTAGTCTTCCATCATCTTAAGCAATGTATCCACTGCTTCTTTTCCTGCGTCACGCTCCTCAGTGTTACTGGTAAGTGTATAGGCTTCGTCTATGAAAAGAACTCCGCCTAAAGATCTTTTGACCAATTCTATAACTCTGCGCGCTGTTTGGTCCTTTATATCACTTATTATGTCTCCTTTCTGTACTTCCACCAAGTGTCCGGATGTAAGTGCCCCACCTTGAGCAAGTATTTTACTGATTATCCTAGCTACTGTTGTTTTTGCTGTTCCTGCCGGACCTTTAAAAACCATATGCTGTCCCATACCTGCTGCATTCAAACCGAGTTGCTCTCGTCTATTCGTAAGAGAGGCGTTGCTGGCCCACAACTTAACTGTTTTTTTAACATCTGCCAAACCTATGAGCTGCTCTAGCTGTTCGTAACCATTAACTTCACCTATACTTTTATCTAATTTCAATACGGACAGATCTAAATCGTTTATATCTATACTTCTGGTCTTTCCCTTCAAGGACAGGTCTTCAGATAGTTTACTAGCCACTCTAGAGTTTCGCAAGTTACCCATTCCGGAGGCCTTGCGTAGTTCTGTTTCCAAATTTGTAGAAAAACTTTCCGTAAAAGATATATTTTTTTCTCTCAAGTAATGCATAGTGAGTTCGCCTAGTTGCTTAGCGCTCAAAGATGTCACTACGGCGTGGTTAAAGTGGTTGTATAAGTCCGGGTTTGTTGCGTGCAGTTTTACTACTGCCTGCACATCCCCGGAGATCACAAGAGATACATTTGTACCTGCCGTTAAAAGCACACGGAAAGTCTCCAAAATAGGTATAGCATTGGTGTCCGCGAAAATATTTTCTAAGTTGGCTATGTACAGTATACCTCCCTGCGCCTTTACCCAGAGCACCCGTACAGCCTCCACGGCCTGCGCAGGAGTGTGCCACGATAGTTCCTCCGGTATAGATCGATAAACGGCGAGAGGCTTACTAGATGTACCAAGTTTTTTAGCCAAGTAGGTCACTGCCTCTTCCTGTGCGCAGCCCACTGGACCGGCTATGCACAGATTAGGAAAACCACCAGACATCAGGCATCGTTTAAGAGCCAGGACTAGCTGCGTTTGTTGTTTGATTTCCAAAATGTTCATTGTCTACATTATCGTACACTAGTGCCCGACAAAACATAAAAAGGCAGAATCCCTAAGGGTTCTGCCTTTTTATTACTTAAGTTCGTCAGGGGTTAAGCCCAGTTTGGATATAAAAGCCCGTAGCTTCAGGTCAACCAATGATCGGTTATAGAGTTCGTCACGGCTAGTGCCTAACATGTTCTCTATAAAGGCGATGCGTTGTTCCAGGTCGTATTGATCTTTCGGCCGGATGGTCTGCCAAGCCTCGTTTAGATTTGGTGCCAATATACCGGAAAGCTCTCGCCAGAGAGGATCCAATATAGGAGCGAGTATCGCGAAACTTTCCTGATCGTCGAGGTTTTTTTCTTTTACGGAGCGTATAGCAGAAAGCATGTCGTCAACAGCAAGGGCCATTAGCGAACTTCTCTCCGCGTCATCAAGAGGCATTTCGGTCATGGGAAATATGATATCTGTGGAAACATCCGCAAACCATTTTTCCAGACTATACTGCACAGCAGGGGTTAAATGGCCGTACTTATGCACGGTCATGGACGCCACGTCTACATCAATTTCAAGGGATTGTAGTGCATTTTTATTCATAGTTTAGGTACTCCTGTACTTAGGTGTGATGCTTATACTTTTGGCGCGTAACGCCCTATCGCGAACTTCCATACACCCGTACCCCGTCGGTCCACGCATCGACCGCGTCTATACTATTGGCTTCCGTGTACTGGCACTCCGAGCGCTGATCGCCGGAAGGTATGTAGCAGAGAAGTTTTGAGCCATTGTACTCAAACCGCAAGTACAGGTCCACATTGTAATCGTATATGGCCCCATCACGCAGCCACAGGCTTACGCTGCCAAATGTATCACCCGCAGCCACCGAACATTCGTAAGACTGACTGGTTGACATATTTTTGCACAGTATTTTCTTAGAGTCATAGATGTAAGCGGTGTACAGTTCTGGATTGTACTTGAGAAGGGTCCCTTTAACGATCCAAGCAACCGGCGGAGATTTTGTTGACGGAACATCGACGGCAGAGGCGGGTAAGCATCCCCGCGGATCCGCCCCCACGGCGCACCACAAGGTCCTGTTAGTGTCAGAGTCGTTAACGGTTTCCCATTCGACTCGCGCGCACGGCACCGGAGTACCGGACAAAACGGCAAGATCTTCCGCGGAAGCGTAATGCATACGCAGTAGGATATCGTCAAAGTCCTGCATTTTCCAAGTAGGAGAGTATGTTGCCGACTCTTCTAATATACCACTAGGGCAGCGGTGGTGCCCTAGACCTAGGGAGTGGAGCACCTCGTGTACCAAAGTTCTGTTTCGCTGCCACTGGCTACTACTGGAGTCAACCACGATAGTAGATTTTATAAGAGAGCCGTCATCTTCCCAGATAGTTCTAGTTAAACCATCTACTTCGGATTTGTCCACAAAGTTACCTAGCACACCAGACCACTCGGCTTTATTAAGCGCATGTATTACGATGTCACCAGTGCCACTAGTTAGTTCCAAGTAGGGCACATTCGGATACTTCAAAGCATTTATATGTTCTATGGTCTCTTCGAGGATTTCCATATTCCGACCACCGTTAAGCCCTGTACCGTTAATTGTCACTTTCTCTTCCCGCCACACATGCCTTAGACCAGCGGAGCCAGACATCATTGTGTTGAAAGCAGTATTGCTATTGTTATCAGCATTAGCAAAGATAGGTGCTACGTAGGGAACGGTAGTAGTTGTGTGCGCAGTAGCAGGGATAGCAGCAGGAATAGTAGCAGGTATCGTAGTATCCGCGTACGGATATGTACTGCTACTGTTAGCAAAAGTCAGCGGATCTACCGGATCGCCAGAATGGTTGACGTTCGTGTAGGTAAATGCGGCCACAGAAACTGCAATCAGCGCGCCGAACAGTCCTAACGTCTTTTTCTTGTTCATCTAACCTACGGTGGGTGCAAGAGTTTTGTTTATGTAAAGATGCTCAAATTTCACGAGCATCCGCTGCCCAGTGGTATCTACTACTACTTCGTGATACGGTTTGCCCGTAGACACCACAGTTACAGGGACAGGTTTTTTCGTCGAGTTCAAAAGGTAGGTTCGTCCCACAAGGACGGCATCGTCATTTTCTAAAGATTGCAGGTTACTTATAGTCATACCCCTTAATTGTGCGCCTCCGCCTTTAAGAGGCATAGTATGTTGAGCGAAACAGAGGTCCTACATGTACCGGACAGATAGAGGACAGGATGCTGTAGACGGGAACAGATTATACTCATGTTACGCGCAATCCGACTACAAAAAACGCAGTGTGTTTATGTATATTAGAAAGGTTATATGAGCAGATTAACAAACTTCACAGGTTCTGTCGCGGCGTTAGCAGCAATAGCCATGGTGGGTATACAAGAAATCACAGGTACGCGTCTTGAACCGTATATACTAACTGTAAGTATGGCAGGGTTGTTAGTGTACTTAATGCATAGGTTCGTATCCCCAGGCATAAGCGCGGGCAAGTCGTGATGCTAGGCCTCGTGTCTGCAGAGGTCTGGGAGAGTTTTAAGTCTTCACCGCCATGGTACTTGGCTTTCATGGGATTTGTACTTGGTGGGGTTTTTGCGTCGTTTTTTGGCGTTGTGCTGTACAGGACTCCTAGAGGAATTAGTTTAGGGGGCAGATCTGTATGTGTTTGTGGTAGACAACTGGAAATTTACGAAAACATCCCCGTAGTTGCCTGGGTACTGTTGAGAGGAAGAACCAGGTGCTGCGGGAAGCGAATACCTACTTATTTGTTTGTATGCGAAGCGCTCGTTTCCCTATCTATTATGGGTGCAGGTTTACACAGTATAGAGTACTTGGCAATAGGCATAACACTCTTTGTTGTATGTATAGGCGCAACCAGAATATGGTTGGTATTGGTATTTAACAGGAAAGAAAAGTCTAAAACATAGCATGTTTAGATCCGAACTGATGCACCGACTGTATACATATACCTATTCACATGTCGTACGAGCGGAAGTGGCGAAACGGCAGACGCGCCAGCCTTAGGAGCTGGTAAGATAACTCTTGTGGGGGTTCAAGTCCCCCTTTCCGCACAATATGTAATACACAACTCCGGTTTGTTCGGTCTAATGGGCCCGACTTTCCGGAGTTTTTTGTTTCAGGTATCTTATGCCAAGGGAATGTACTGCACCCGGATTTCGTGCAGAGATGTATGTATTATATAAGTCGCATCGTTAGCTAGAATACTTGTGTATTTATTGTTTCGTCCTACAGTGTGTAAAGTGCGCAAAATAATTTTACTTGTATTGGTAGCATCCGCCTGTTCCAGTAAGGCCACCAATGTATCGTCTACTATGGATGTTTACGTTCCGGCACCTATAGCCACCAGTTTCGCGCCAGGGGACGAAGGCCCTGCGGGAGGCACTATAATCTGGGCAGCCAGGACCCCTTTTCCTTGTGGAAGCGGCATGAAATCGTGGTGCAATTATCTAGAGGCGTCGCCTCAAACTGCGGAAGTTCAACTGCCTTGGGCCGAAACTATGTGGGCAACAAAAAAAGTCGCCGGGGCTAATGGTTCGGCCATAGGGACAGGCTGGCAGAATACTATGGATATAGTGGCGCAAGGCAACAGCGACCCTACTAAATCTGCCGCGGCGTACGCCGAGGCTTACGAGTTCGGAGGTATGACGGACTGGTTTCTACCCTCC
>SXGQ01280813.1_pt1 | contig 14760 bp, 13 predicted proteins | sample 3178371 | NCBI WGS metagenome assembly SXGQ01 (sample SAMN11356859, study PRJNA531348) | freshwater metagenome | isolation source: freshwater sample F1-20 | place: China: Fuxian Lake, Yuxi | collected 2017-12-25
CCGAGCCGGACGGCGAGGGCGAAGCCCAGGGCGCCAGAGGCGCCGACGATGGTGATCGGCTCAGCAGACATGACGGCGGGCGAGGATACCCTGCGAGATGACGATGTCCGACGGTGTCGACCTCCAGCCCGGCCTCACGCGTACGGACACGTTCGTCGCCGAGGGCATCCTGCTGACGGACGTCGGCGGGACGATCGGGATCTCGGTGCTGTCCACCCCGGGAATGATCGGCCGGATGGAGCGGACCGCGGCGACGCTGGCGTTCGAGCACCTGCCCGACGGCATGGCGACCGTCGGCTTCGAGGTCTGCGTGCGGCATGTGGCCGGCGCGGCCGCGGGCGCCGAGTGCACCGCGACCGCGACGCTGCGGGAGGTCGCCGACGGGCGCAAGCTTCGCTTCGACGTGGAGGTCCGCGAAGGCGATCGGGTCATCGGGGTGGGTACGCATGAGCGGCGGGTCATCGATGTCGCGGGCCACGCGCGGGAGGTCGGCGCGTGAATCTCCCCGAGCACGTGCTCATCCGCGAGGTCGGCCCGCGCGACGGGCTGCAGAACGAGCCCGAGGTGCTGTCGACCGACGCGAAGGTCGCGATGATCGATGCGCTCGCGCGGACCGGGCTGCCGCGCATCGAGCTGACGAGCTTCGTGCGCGCGGACGTCATCCCGCAGCTCTCCGACGCCGCCGAGGTCCTGGCGCGCGCGGACATCCCGCCGGGCGTGTCGCGGTCGGTGCTCATCCCGAACGAGCGTGGCCTCGAGAAGGCGCTGGAGCACCGCTCGCGGTTCGACGAGATCAACGGCTTCCTGTCGGCGAGCGAGTCGCACAACCGCGCGAACGTCAACCGTCCGGTCGCCGAGTCGCTGGCGGGGCTCGAGCGCGTGTTCGCCACCGCGCGGGCGGAGGGGCTGCGCTGCGAGGGCGTCATCAGCGTGGCGTTCGGCTGTCCGTACGAGGGGCACGTCGACCCGGCGCGGGTCTTCGAGCTGGCGGGTGCGCTGGTCGCGGCGGGCGCGGAGGAGGTGGGCTTCGGCGACACGACGGGGATGGCGAATCCGCGGCAGGTCGGTGCGTTCTTCTCGGCCGCGCGGGAGGCCCTCGGCGACGACGTGCAACTCACCGCGCACTTCCACAACACCCGCGGCCAGGGCCTGGCGAACGTGCTCGCGGCGCTGGAGGCGGGGTGCACGTCCTTTGAGTCCTCGGTCGGCGAGCTGGGCGGCTGCCCGGTGCCGAAGGGCGCGACCGGGAACGTCGCGACCGAGGACGTCGTCTCGATGCTCGACGAGATGGGCGTGCAGACCGGGGTCGACCTGCCGGCGCTGCTCGACGTGGCGCGGTCGATGCAGGAGCGCCTCGGCCGGCCGCTGGGCAGCCACACGCTGGTGGCGGGCCCGGTGGACTGGCACGACGCGGGGGTGTGAGCATTGTCCGTCGTGTGGCGACGGACAATGCTCACACCCGCGTGACCCGGCGCCCGTCAGGGAACGGACGCCGGGTACGGGTCGCGTCAGCGCAGCGCTGAGGGGACGCTGCGCAGGTCCGCCGGCGCCTCCGGGCGCAGACGCTGGTAGGCGAACGCGCCGCCGAGCAGCAGCAGACCGAGGCCCAGGAGGGAGCCGATCCGCTGCGCGGGGGCGAGCGTCGCCAGGTCGAAGAGGAACGCCTTGCCGGCGGCCACGCCGAGCAGGCCGAGCGCCGCGAAGCGCAGGTTCCTCAGGTCGTTGCGCACACCGAGCACGAGGGCGACCACGCCCACGAGTGCCCAGGCGGCGGTCAGCTGCAGGTGACCCTGGTCGGGGTCGCCGGTGATCGGCAGCTGGTAGGCCGCGAGCGACACGAGGTACAGCCCGGACAGCCCGGTCGCCACCGTCAGGAGTGTGCGGGGGTCGCCCTCCGGACGGTGGTACGCGAGTGCGCCGATCGTCGCGGTGACCAGCGCGACCGCTCCGAGGGCCGGCAGGATCGCCGCCTCGACGGAGGGGACGAGGGCGACCATCGCCGCCAGGCCGAGCGCGACGAGGGACGCGGGGCCCGGGATCGGGTCGTCGCTGTCGCGCTTGGCGTAGCGGGCCAGGGCGAACGCCTCGGCGCACAGCGCGGCGACGAGGGCCAAACCCGAGAGCGCGGTCAGTGTCAGCGCGAAGACGGCCGCGAGGCCGAGTCCGTTGGCGACGTCCGCCCACACCGGGCGTGCCTCGCGCATCAGGACGCCGCTGCCGAGACATGCGGCCGCCAGCGCGGCGAGGCCGGCGATCCCGGCAACGCCCGGGTCGCCGGACGCGAGCTGGTCGGCGGGGGTGACGGCGAGCATCTGCGCCAGCGCGATTGCGACGTGGCCGCTGAGGCCCGCGCCGAGCAACACGTCATCGGCGGCGCGCCGCGCGGCGTGCCGGGCGAGCCAGGCGAAGCCGACGCCACCCGCGAGGAAGACGATGCCGCGGGCGAAGCCTGACGTCAGGTCGGCGAGCGCGAGGTCACCGAAGAGCACGCCGAGCGTGAGGAACAGCAGTGCGAGCGGCCGGGCGATGCGTCCGCTGTGGAGGCCCCAGACACCGACTGCGGCGTGGACGATGGCGAGCACGACGAGGAGCGCCGTGGCAGCCGTCTCGGAGGTGGGGCCCTCCGTCGAGAGTGCGAGCGCGATGTAGCCGAACCCGGCGACGGCCGCGGCGTTCAGCGCCACGAGCACGAGGCGTGAAGCCGCCGGCTCGGGGTCCTTCACGCGCACCTCCCGGCCGACGGCCATGGCCAGGCCGACGGCACCGAACCCCAGGAGGGTCGCGGCGATCACCACGGGGTCTTGCCCGACGAGGACGAAGAACGCCCACTGGAGCATGGTCATGGTGAAGACGGCGAGCGCGAGGCGGTCCCAGCGGTGCATCACCACGACGACGGCCGCGCATGCGGCGGCGACGAAGACGAAGGTCGTGGACGCGCCGGTGGGGCCGTCGGCCCACCCCAACAGGGGGGCCGACACCGCGCCGAGCAGGCCCAACCACGCGATGACCTGCGCGTCCCAGCGGACGGCCAGCCAGGTCGCCCATGCGCCGACGGCCGCAGCAGCCGCGACGCCCGCGGGGGCGGGGAGCAAGTCATAGGCGGTGGTGGCGACCGTCGCGGCCATGAAGAGCCCGGCGACGCCCGTGCCGACGAGTGCCAGCGACGCGTGGGTGCGTCCGGCCCGGCGGTGCAGGTGCAGGCCGGCGCCGACGAGTAGGCCGGCGATCCCCGCGCCGATCAGGGTGCGCATGGTCTCGTCGATCACGCCGCTGCTGATCCCGAGGGCGAAGAGCAGGGCGAGCGCGACGAGGACGGCGGCGCCGCCGACCCAGGCCAGCACACGGCCACCGAGGAGGTCCTCGAGTGAACGGTCGGCCTGGGGGTGCGAAGGCTCGACGCGCGGCGTGACCGGCTGCGGCGCGACGGGCGGCGCGGCCTGCGTGCGCGGTGCGGCGGGGGGTGGGACCTCCCGCGGCAGCGTCACGGTCGTCGGCCGCTCGGGCTGGGGCGCGGATTCGGGCCGCGGCTGCCACCGCGTGCGCTCGCCGTCGATGAGCCCGACGCGGGCGCTCAGGTCTGCGACCTGGCGCTCGAGCTCTCTGACGCGTGTTTCGACCATCTCCGTCTGTCCTCCTCAGGACGCTTGCTGACCATCGGTCAGGAAGGAACCGTAGCGGCTTATCGACCATCGGTCAACACGGGCGGTAGACTTCGGTGCATGGCCGAGCCCGCCTACCAGCGCCTCGACGTCGACGAGCGCCGCGCGCAGCTCCTGGAACTCGGCGCGCGGTTGTTCACCGAGCACGCGTACGACGAGCTGTCGATGGCGCGGATCGCGCGCGAGGCGGGGATCTCCAAGGCGCTGCTGTACCACTACTTCCCGTCCAAGCAGGCGTTCTTCGTGGCCACGCTGGAGCAGGGGGCGCAGGAGCTGACCGCCGCCACGCAGCCCGACCCCGACCTGCCGCCCGCCCAGGCGCTGTACCGCACGCTCGAGGCGTTCCTCATCTGGATCGAGGCCCACGACGCCGCGTATCTGAAGCTCATGCGCAGTGCGACCGGCCACGCCGAGGTGCGTGAGCTGATCGAGGAGATCCGCGCGTCGACGGTCGGCCTGCTGCTCGACGGTCTGATGGACGGCGAACCCGCGCCACCGGTCGTCCGCGCGGCGGTCCACGGGTGGCTGTGGTTCATGGACGGGGTCTGCCAGGAGTGGCTCGAACGGCGCGAGATGGAGCGCGACCAGGTGCTCGGCCTGCTGCTCGGCACCCTCGCCGGGGCGATCACCGCGACCGGCGAGACGGAGCTGCTGGCGCGACTTGCGTAGGGTGCCGTCGGTGAGCGAGCTGCACGACGCCACCGAACGCGCCCTGGCCGGGGGACCGGAGCGCCACCGCGCGAAGGCGCTGGAGCAGGGCAAGCTGCCCGTGCGCGAGCGCGTGGCGCTGCTGCTCGACGACGGGTCGTTCAGCGAGGACGCGCTGCTGGCCAACTGGGACGCCGACGGGCGGGGCGCCGACGGCGTGGTCACGGGAGTCGGCACGGTCGACGGCCGGCCGGTCGCGGTGATGGCGAACGATCCGACCGTGAAGGCGGGCTCGTGGGGCCCGAAGACCGTCGAGAAGATCCTGCGCGTCCAGGAGCGCGCACTGGCGCTGCGGATCCCGATCGTCTACCTCGTCGACAGCGCGGGCGCCCGGATCACCGAGCAGGTCCAGATGTTCCCCGGCCGCCGCGGCGCCGGTCACATCTTCCACACGCAGGTGCAGCTCTCGGGCGTCGTGCCGCAGATCTGCGTGCTCTTCGGGCCGAGCGCGGCGGGCGGCGCGTACATCCCCGCGTTCTGCGACGTCGTGATCATGCGCGACGGCAACGCGTCCATGTATCTGGGCTCGCCCCGGATGGCCGAGATGGTCATCGGCGAGACGGTCACGCTCGAGGAGATGGGCGGCGCGCGGATGCACACCGGCACGTCGGGCTGCGGCCACCAGCTCGTCAAGACCGACGAGGAGGGCGTGGCGCTCGCTCGCCGCTGGCTGTCCTATCTGCCGACGAACTTCACCCAGCCGCCGCCCGTCGCCCCGCCCGCCCCGCCCGCGTCGGACACGCCGCTGGACGACATCGTCCCGGCTGACGAGAACAAGCCGTTCGACATGAAGCTGCTGATCGATGCGCTTGTCGACGCCGACTCGTTCCTGGAGGTCCACCCGCGGTGGGCGAAGGAACTGGTCGTCGGCTTCGCGCGGATGGACGGCCGGGCCGTGGGCATCGTCGCCAACCAGCCCAAGCAGAAGGGCGGGGTGCTGTTCGTCGACAGCGCCGACAAGGCCGCGCACTTCATCTGGCTCTGCAACGCGTTCGGCCTGCCGCTGCTGTTCCTCGCCGACGTGCCCGGCTTCATGATCGGCACCGCCGTCGAGCGCCAGGGCATCATCCGCCATGGCGCCAAGATGATCAGCGCCGTGAGTGAGGCGACCGTGCCAAAACTCAGCGTCATCGTGCGCAAGGCCTACGGCGCCGGGCTCTACGCGATGGCCGGTCCGGCCTTCGAGCCCGACGGCTGCATCGCGCTGCCGAGCGCGTCGATTGCCGTGATGGGCCCGCAGGCCGCGATCAACGCGGTGTTCAGCAACCAGCTCCAGGCGATCGAGGACCCGGATGCCCGCGCGGCGGAGACCGAGCGCCTACGCGCCGAGTACGCGGCCGACATCGACATCCTCCACCTCGCGTCGGAGTTGGTGGTGGATGCGGTCATCGAGCCCGAGGCGCTGCGTGACGAGGTCATCCGCCGGTTCGCGCTGGCGGCCGGGAAGGCCCGCGACTGGCCGGCCAAGACCAACCCCGTCCATCCGGTCTAGCGGTGACCCTGATCTCGACGAACGTTCCCCCGGCGGGCCGTCCGGCCTGAGCCGTTTCGCCCGCCGACCGATCACTCAGGTGATGGACCCGCTGCAACATCGACGCCGCCGGCGGCTGTACGTGCCGGCGCTGACCGCTCTCCTGGTGGGGCTCGCGGCCGGCGGCGCGACGGCGCAGGAGCAGCCGACGCCGCCCGCCGAGGCGCCGCAGGCGGTCGCGGAAGCGATCGCAGAGGTCACGGCGCCCGGGGCCGAGGAACGGCCGCCCATCGAGAAGCTCTCGCGCCCGCGACCCACGCGCGCGCTGCTGATCGCCGAGCAGCGGGCCATCGAGGCCCGGCGTGCCGAGGCGGCGCGGCTGGCGCGCTCACGCACCGTGCAGGGTGCGCTGCGCCGGGCGCTGCTGCTGCGCGAGATCGACCAGGAGGAGCACGACGCGATGCGGCGCTCCTGGTACCGCGCCGGGCTCGCGCAACAGCGTCTCGGCGGGACGCGCGGCGCCGAGCTGGGCGCGGTCCTCGGCCAGGTCCGGTCGCTCGCCCAGCGACGGATGCTCGGCCCGAGCCGCATCAACGCCGCGATCCTGAGCGTGCGCCGCAACGCCGAGGTGTGGACGAGCCGGCCGATGCCCAAGGCCGGGGCCGACGTGTCGTTCCCCCGTGACGACCGGGTCTACCGCTACATCCCGGGCCAGGGCGTGCAGATGCACCCGCTGGCCTCGTTCGGGGTGGCCAACGCGCTGGCGCGCGCGTGCATCAGCACGAAGAAGACCTGCCGGGAGCGCCGGCTGCGGCGCCTGCTGGACGACCTGCTCGAGGTCTCGGTCTTCCGGGCGGGCTACCGGGCATGGGAGTACGGCTACGCGTTCGGCACCGGGTCGCCGCCTTGGGTCAGCGGCATGGCGCAGGGCACGGCGGTGCAGGCGTTCGCGCGCGGCGCCAGGGCACTCGACAACCGCATCTACCTCGACATCTCCCGCAGCGCGCTCGGCGCCTTCGAGCGCCGCCCGCCGCAGGGCGTGTCGGTCGGCACAGGCGACCGCAGGCGGTACGTCATGTACTCCTTCGCGCCGTCCCAGCACATCCTCAACGGGGAACTCCAGGCGGTCGCAGGGATCCACGATCTCGTGGCGTTCTCCGGCGACGGCCGGGCCCGGGCGCTGTTCGAGCGCGGGGAGCGGGGCGTGCGCGCGTCGGTCAAGGACTACGACACGGGCGCCTGGTCGCTGTACAGCCAGGGCGGCGCCGAGTCGAACCTCCACTACCACCGCTTCACCACCGTCCAGCTGCGCGGCCTCTGCCGCCGCACGAAGCAGGGCGCGTACTGCCGCGCCAAGCACCGGTTCCGCGACTATCAGAAGGAACCGACCACGGTGCGGATCGGTGCCGTGCGCGGCGCGTGGGCCGGGCGTGCGTCGCGGATCGGGTTCTCGGTCTCGAAGGTCGGTCGCGTCTGGGTACGGGTCGACGGGCCGGGCGGGCGGTCGTTCGAGCGCACCATGCGGCTGACGCGCGGCCGCCACAGCGTCGTGTGGACCCCGCCGCGGCGCGGGACCTACACGGTGCGGATCGACGCGCGCGGCTTGAGCGGCCCCGCGGGACGGACGGCGATGAAGGTGCAGGTCGTGCACCCCAAGCCCAAGCCCAAGCCGAAGCCCAAGAAGAAGAAGCCGGCGAAGAAGACGAAGGCGTCGTCGTAACGTTGGAGGCGTGATGCGGCGCCTCATGGCAGGAGTCGGTGCAGGGCTGCTGCTGGCGGTGATCCCCGCGGCCGCCGACGCGGCGACGCCCTACCGCGCGACGATCTTCACGCTCTCGTCGAAGCAGCGCGACGCGATGACGCCCAGCGTCTGGCGCACCGGCTGCCCGGTCGGCCTCGGCGATCTGCGTGTCGTGCGCCTGCGCCACTACGGCTTCTCCGGGAAGGTGGGCGTCGGCCGCCTGGTCGTCCACCGAGACGCCGCGCCCGATGTGGTGCGCATCTTCCGCCGCCTGTACGCGGCGAAGTTCCCCATCCGCAAGATGCGCCCGATCGAGCGGTACGGCGGGTCGGACCACGCGTCGATCGAGGACGACAACACGTCGGCCTTCAACTGCCGCAAGGTGACCGGCGGCACGGGCTGGAGCCAGCACGCCTACGGGCGGGCGATCGACATCAACCCGATCGAGAACCCGTACGTGAGCGGCTCACCGCCGCGGACGTCGCACCCGAAGTCCGCGCCGTTCGTGCGCCGGACGCCGTACCGCAAGGGCATGGCGGTCTCCGGCCGGGCTCTGGTGCGCGCGTTCGACCGCGAGGGTTGGGGCTGGGGCGGGCGCTGGCAGGGCGGCGTGCGCGACTACCAGCACTTCTCGCCGAGCGGCCGCTAGATGCTGACGGTCAGGGCCCGGGTCATCGACCCGTGGCCGGGGACGGTGCAGAAGAACCGGTACGCGCCCGCGGCGAGCGTGATGTCCTTCGTGACGTCTCCGTGCAGCGGAATCTCGTCGGAGAGCTTCATCGGGCCGACGAGCGGGGCGGTGCCCTCGAGCCAGAGGTTGTGGTCGTCGAGGTCGTAGTTGTGGAAGTTCACGGTCAGGGCGCCGCTGCGCACGGTGCTGCGGGTCGTCTCGAAGACGAAGACGCCGTCGCGGTCGTAGGCCTTCACGCCGACGGCGTTGAGCTCGGGGGTCGGGGCGTCGCCGCCGCCGGTCGAGCCGCCGCCCGGTGCGGGCGCGGTGTCGCCGGAGCCGCCCCCTCCGGTCGGGGCAGGTGCGGTCGGGCTCGTGCCGCCCGGTGCAGGCGCAGGGGCGGACGGCGCGGGCTTTGCCGGCTTCTTCTTCTGGGTCGCCTTCTTCTTGGCCTTGGGACAGCGCTTCGCGTCACCGCCGCGGCGCGCGCCGGAGGTCTGCTTCCGGCTCGTGCCGCGGCGGCATCGCGTCCGCTGACCGGGGCGCTTCTGCTTCGCCCCGGCCGTACGGTCTTTGGTCGCCGCCTTGGCGGCGGAGGCGTCGGCCGCGTGCGCGCCCGCGGGCGCCGCGGCACACGTCGCGAGCAGCACGCAGACGAGCAGCGCGCGCCTCACAGCAGCACCGGCTGGGCCAGCGCACCGGCGCCCGGGATGATCCCGTCGGCGTCGGTCTGCAGCCACTGCTCGAGCAGGCCGCAGTACAGCGCGCGGAAGTCGGCGGTGGCCCGGAGGTTCCCGTGCTCGTCGAGCCCGGCCCCGACCGTCCCGTCCTGGGTCAGGCCGGGGAACTCGCCGATCATGCCCTGCGCGACGTCGCGGCCGATGACGAACGCCGAGCCCGCCGCGCCGTGATCGGTGCCGGCCGAGCCGTTCTCCTCGGGCCGGCGCCCGAACTCGCTCCAGACGAGCAGGACGACGCGGTGGTCGAGCCCGCGCAGCTGAAGGTCCTCCCAGAAGGCGCGGAGGTTCTCGCACGTCGTGCGCAGGTTGCGCTCGAAGTCGGCCGCCTGGGTGGAGTGGGTGTCCCAGCCGCCGGCGGCGTCCACGGTGACCGCGCGGATCGGCAGGTGGTTGCCGTCGACGGTGACGTGCAGCAGCCGGGCGAGGGACTGCAGCCGGGTCTTCATCGCGCTGTTGGCGGTGGGGTAGCCCGCGGCGGGGTCGGTGGCGGGCGAGCTGCTCGCCGACGACAGGTCGGACCGCAGCTGCGCCGAGCTGGCCTGGATGCGCCGCGCGTAGGCGAGCGCCGGGTCACCGCCGGGCAGCGCGCCGAGCTGGCGGTGCGCGTCGCGCAGGCGCGTCGTCATGGCGGTGCCCCAGGTCCCGTGCGTGCCGAAGTCGTAGGACCCGATGCTGTCGGTCGCCGCGACGGGATTCGTGGCGGTCGCCAGCGCGGGGGAGAGCAGGCCCGAGAAGCTCAGGCCCTGGATCGGGACGTCGGGCGAGCCGACGCGGTCGAGGTAGCGGCCGAGCCAGCCGGTGCTGCCGGTCGGGTCCAGCGCCCCGACCTCCCAGTAGTGCCGCGACGTGAAGTGCGACTGGTTCGGCGACGGGTACCCGATCGCCGGGGCGACCGCGACGCCGCACGACGGGTCGTCCCAGAGCTCACGCAGGCCCTCCGCCGACGGGTGCCAGACCAGCGACGGGTCGGGTTCGAAGCGGCGGGCCGGGTCGTCGGCGACGCGCAGCGTGGGGCGCAGGTCGGCGTACCGGCTGTGCCCGGCGGGGGCGAGCAGGCTGAAGTTATCCGCCCCGCCGTCCATGAAGACGGACACGATCACGCGGTGGTCCCCGGCGGCTTGCGCGACGGCGGCCTCGAACGCCTCGGGCGCCAGCAGCTTGCCCGCGCCGTAGACCGACAGGGCGAGGCCGGCGGAGCGCAGGAGCATCGAGCGGCGCGTCATGCCCGTGCCCGCCGGGGTGGGCATCCCGGGCTCGATGGCGGGCAGGCCCTCGCCGGCGCGGGCGATGCCCTCGTGCGAGCGGTTCCAGTCCGAGCAGCAGCGATGGGTCATCAGCACACCTGGAAGTCGGGAGACGCCGCGATGAGGTGCCGCAGGCTGTTCTGCCTCATCGCGCGGAAGTCGTTGGTGGAGTAGCCGCTGGGCCGCGGCTGGTCGGCGTAGGCGCGCAGGGCGGCGAGGGTCTCGGCGCTGACGGTCGGGTCGCCCCAGAAGCGCAGCGCGGCGGCGACTGCCTCGGCGGGGGTCTCGTTCGACCCGCTGTAGCTCCCGCTCGTGGCGGCCAGGCCGTTCATCGCCTCGTACGCCAGCTCCCAGCGCCCGAGGTGCGTGGACGTGTCCAGCCACGCCTGGTCCTTCCAGCCCGACACGTTGGGCGGGTAGAAGAGGCGCTGCCCGGACGGGTCTGCGCGCCAGCCCCAGTTCGTGTTCGCGATGCCGCGCCCCGCCCCGCGCATGAGGCCCGCGGCCAGGACGACCGGCGGCTTGACCATCGACGGGCCCGCGTGGAAGTCGGGGTGCAGGAGGATGGCCTCGAGGACGTCGGCGATCGAGCGGCCGCTCGTGACGTACAGGTGCTCGAGCGCACCCTGGGTCGCCGGCGACGGCGGGGTGGGGACGAAGTACGACCAGAGCTTCAGCACGAAGAACGACCGGTGGTACGGGTTGTCGAGGCAGAGGTCGACGGCGCCCGCCCAGTCGAACGTGCCGGCGCGCTGGTACGCGGTCCCAGCCCAGAGCGTCTTGGTGCCGCGGTCCTGCCAGTTTGTGTGCAGCCGGAAGTTCACGAGCCGCCCCTCGGCGTCGCTCCAGTCCGCGCGCCAGCCGGTCAGCGCGCGAGCGAGCTGGCGGACGTCGGCCTCGGTGTACGCGCCGCGGTCGGCGCCGAGGGTGAAGAGCTCCATGAGCTCCCGCGCGTAGTTCTCGTTCGGGCTGAACCGGCGGTTCTCGATCCCGTCGAGCCACACGAGCATCGCGGGATTCACCGTGATGGCCATGACGAGGTCGCGGAACGACCCGAGCGCCCGGCTGCGCAGCAACTCGTTCTGATCGATGGCGAGCCACTGGCCGACCTTGTCCGACGACGTCGCGAACCAGTCGTGCAGGACCAGCGTCATGCGCTCGGTGAGCTGCTGGTCGGAGCGGACCATGCGATCGAGCCACCAGCAGTGGTCGTGGCTCCACGCATCGCGCGGCGCGAGCGGGGGCGGCGCGGGACCGACGAGCGACGCCGTCCCCGCGGGCCGCACGAGCTGCCGGACGGCCTCCTCCAGGCCGAGGGCTGCCACGCGCTCGCTGTCGGCCCGCCCCTTCGGGCCGAACCCCGCGCGCCAGAGCAGCCGCTCGGCCTGGACCACCCCGAACGGGCCGCCGTAGACCTCCAGGCCCGCGGGCCGCGGCGGGCGCGCCGGCGGCGGAGGGAGCGGGGCCTCGGGGGTCGTCGGAGGCGGGGCGGCTGGGGAGAGAGGGCGGACGGGCGTCTTCGCCGCCGGCTTCTTCGCGACGGTCTTCTTCTGCTTGGCCTTTTGCTGCTTGGCCAGGCACTTCTTGTACGCGGAGGTCTGCTTCTTGCTCGCGCCCTTGCGCGGCTTTTTGCACACCACCTTCTTCGCCGGGGCCTTGCGCTTCGGCTTGGCCTTCGTCCTCCGGCGAGCTGACGTCGTCCCTGCCGCCACCTGTGCCGTCCTTGGTAGGAAGTCGGTAGGGATGGTGCGGCATCGCGAAACCCCGCTGGCCATCTGTCCGATCGGCGGGCGGGCGTCCAGCGGGCGGCGGGCCTCGTAGGCTGTGCGCCCGATGACCGACGCTCTCGCCTTCGCGGGGGTCACACGTCAGGCCGAGCTGATCCGGGCCGGTGACGTGGACCCCGTCTCGCTCGTCGACCTCACGCTCGAGCGCATCGCGCGGATCGACCCGCAGCTCAACGCCTTCCGCGTCGTCTTCTCCGACCAGGCCCGCGTGGAGGCCGAACGCGCCGCGGTACGCGTGCGGCTGGGCGAGGAGCTCCCGCTGCTCGGTGTACCGATTGCGGTCAAGGACGACCTGGCGGTCGAGGGGCAGGCGCGCACGCTCGGCTCGCGTGCGTACGGCAGCCCGGAGCCCGCCGATGCGCTGGCCGTGCGCCGGCTGCGTGAGGCGGGCGCGATCATCATCGGCATCACCCGGGTACCCGAGCTCTGTATCTGGCCCTTCACCGAGACACTCGCCGGCGGCATCACGCGCAACCCGTGGAACCTCGACCGCACGCCGGGCGGTTCCAGCGGCGGCTCGGGCGCGGCCGTGGCTGCGGGGCTGGTGGGGATGGCGACTGCGTCCGACGGCGCTGGCTCGATCCGCATCCCGGCGTCGTGGAACGGCCTGTTCGGCCTGAAGCCCACGCGCGACCTCGTGCCGACCGACCCGGCCGTGGCCCCCTGGCGCGGGTTGACGTCGTACGGGGTGCTGACGCGGACGGTCGCCGACACCGCGCTGGGCCTGGAGGTGATGAGCGGCACGTCGCTCGTCAGCGCAGCGCGCCAGCCGGTGCGCCCGCTGCGGATCGCGCTGTCGGTGGGCGCGCCGCTGCCCGTCCCCATGCCGGTCGATCCTGCGTGGCGCTACGCGGCGCAGTCCACGGGAGAGCTGCTGGAGAGCCTCGGACACGCCGTCGAGGAGCGCGAGGTGCGCGTCGGGCCGAAGACCGTCGCCGCGGTGATGGCGCGCTACCTGACGGGCGTCGCCGACGACGCCGAGGCCATGGCGTTCCCCGACCGGCTGGAGCGCCGCACGCGCGGGATGGCGCGGCTCGGCGCCGGCGCCCGGCGGGTGCTGCCGCGCATCGAGCGCTGGGACGCCGACGTCATGGCGGAGTGCAGCGCGGTGTTCGAGGACTTCGACGTGCTGCTGACTCCCGCGCTCGCGCAGCCGCCCCAGGAGGTCGGCACGTGGGAGGGCATGGGCGCGCTGCGCACCCTCGAGGCCGCCACGCGGCGCGTGCCGTTCTCCCCGATGTGGAACGTGGCCGGGTTCCCGGCCGCGTCGGTCCCCGCCGGGCTCGACGGCGACGATCTGCCGCGCGCGGTCCAGCTCGTCGCGCCTGCCGGGCAGGACGCGCTGCTGCTCGCCCTGTCCGCCCAGATCGAAGAGGCGCGGCCGTGGGCCGCCGCGCTGCCGCCGGTCCGATGAGCCCGCGTCCCGTCGCCCTGCGCGTGATCGCGTCCGAGGCCGCCCGCGCCGCGGGAGATGTGCTGCGCGAGCGCTTCGTCATGCGGGGCGAGCTCGTGGTCCGGACGAAGTCGTCGTCGACCGACATGGTCTCCGAAGCCGACGAGGCCGCGGAGGCGGAGATCCGTCGCGTCCTCGGCGCTCGCCGCCCCGACGATGCCATTCTCGGCGAGGAGGGCGGGCGCACCGGCGACGGCGAGCTGGAGTGGGTCGTCGACCCGCTCGACGGCACGACGAACTTCCTCTACGGGATCCCCGCGTGGTGCGTGAGCGTCGCGGTCCGTGACGCCGATGGCTGGCTCGCTGGCATCGTCTTCGACCCGATCCGCGACGAGGTCTTCGCCGCCGAGCGCGGCGGCGCGGCGACGCTGAACGGCACGCCGCTGGTGCGCTCCGACGATCCGGAGCTGGCGTCGTCGCTGATCGGCACGGGCTTTTCCTACGACGCCTCGACGCGCGAGCGCCAGGCCGCGGTCGTCGCGACGCTGCTGCCGCGCGCGCGGGACGTGCGCCGGGTGGGCGCGGCGGCGTTGGACCTCGCGTGGACGGCCGCGGGCCGGTTGGACGGCTACTACGAGCGCGGCGTGAAGGTGTGGGACATCGCGGCGGGCTCGCTCATCTGCGAGCGCGCCGGGCTGGACGTCCGCACGCTGGACGCCCGGGGCGACCTGCCCGACGGGCTCCTGGCCGCGCCGGCCGGGCTGGCCGACGCGCTGGCGTCGATCGTGGCCTGAGGGTGCGCCGCGGCCGCCGCTTGGGCGCTGTGTCGCGAAGGTCAGGCTCCGCGACACGTTTGCGCCACAGCGACGTCAGCCGCCGTGCACCGAGACGTGCTCGGGCGCGATCCGGAACCGCACGCGCTGCTCACCGGGCTGGCGGAACGGGTACTCGTCCTGGCCGAGGTACTTCTTCGCGAGCTGGTTGATGTGCTCGTCGGCGGTCTCGTGATCCTCACCCGCGAGCCGCCCGCGGATCATCGCGTAGCGGTAAGGGTTCTCCTTGTCGGCGACCAGCAGCGTGATGCGCCCGTCGCGGCGAAGGTTGTTCGGCCACGCGCGACCTTCGGCACTGTTGAGGTGCACCTCGTCGCCCTCGACGTCGACCCACACCAGCGCGGCGTGCGGCGAGCCGTCCTTGCGGATGGTGGACACGTGCGCGAAGTTCGGGGCTTCCAGCAGCTCGGTGGCCTGCGGGTCCATGGCGGTGCGCTCCTCCGGGAGTGATGAATGGATCTCCTGGCGAGAGTACGCCCTAGGTCTTCGGACCGATGAACCTGTCGAGCTTGGC
>SXGQ01429912.1_pt1 | contig 14760 bp, 10 predicted proteins | sample 3178371 | NCBI WGS metagenome assembly SXGQ01 (sample SAMN11356859, study PRJNA531348) | freshwater metagenome | isolation source: freshwater sample F1-20 | place: China: Fuxian Lake, Yuxi | collected 2017-12-25
ATGACACTCCTTTCAATTCACGCCACTTCTTTAAACCATACAACCCTAACCCAGCTAGACCTGCAATGCCTAACACAGTACCAATATTATAACCCCCATCATTGCTGGAAGCATATTGCATATTAGACATATTATTATCTTTTTTCTTATCGTAACCAATTAAAGATATAAATTCAACTTTATCAACAAGTGTAAAAGCACCTTCGTACTCTAATTTAAGATTACCCATAATAGCTGAAATACCAACATTTGTTGGAAAAGAATCACAAATATTAATTACTTGATTATACATTCGTTGTAATGCTTCAAATAATATTTTGTGTTTATCGTTTAATTTATTATTATATTTCAGTAACAAAATTTTTTTCAAAATTTCGAAAAAATTATAAATACCTGCAATAAACATAAAGTACATCAATTTAAAATATTCAACATCACTTGTCTTATTAGCACTAGTATTACATGTGCCAACTGTATAAATTGGAAATATGTCGGTCACATTTGTATCAAAATAATTATCACGAATTTCAATCATGTCACCAATCATTTTACTTAAATTTTCTACAACAAAATAAGATTTCCGTTCAGCTGGACTACTTTTAAAATCTATAATCAATTTTTTCAATGGCCATCTAGAGTCAGGGAGAAGGACTTTGTTCCCATACAATACTAAACCATACTCAATGCATGTTAAATTGTAATTACGCTTTACTATAGGGCACCAAAAAGGGTCATCTTCTATAGGATTAGTAGGATCCATATTAATATTTATACCAGAATTTTCACCAATATCAATTTTAACTGTGCTGGGACACGCTATACTCTTAAAATAGTCTTGACTAACATTCACACAATTGGCCATAAAAAAACAAAGAAAGTTGAATTTTTGATCACAATTTGATTTTATTAGAACCTCATCAGGCGAAACCATTATATATACAATAATAACATAAAAAAATATAAACTCCTTAAAATAAAATAAATCAGTATAAACAAATATCGCCTTAGCTAAACATACAATGGATCTGGTAGAATTACCCGACATATATACACCAAATATTGATGAAAATGGAAATTATATAGACAGTATTCAATTCAAAAAACCAATTATGTGTTCATGCGGGGCAAGGAAGGACAAGACTTACGAAACCAATGCAATGTTTTCAGCACACATCAAGACCAAAACGCATCAAAAATGGATCGCAGACCTAAACCTCAATAAATCCAACTTTTTTGCGGAAAATCAACAACTAAAAGAGACGATACACAATCAGAGATTGATTATTGCAAAGATGGAGAAGAACATTCAGCACAAAATTATGACAATTGATTATTTGACGTTGCAGCTACACAAGGTAAATGAAGAAGCCCCAGACCTACTCCAGTTCTAGTATTCCCATCGATAAAATATTAAACGAAACACCTGCCTTCAAATTTTTAAATTTTGTAAATCGACCCATGTGGATGCATTATTATAGCCAATATTGCGATTGAATTCTAAAGATAATAAACAACACACAAATATCAAACACTTTAATGAATATTAAAATAAAAATTATAAATTCCATTTGCGGATATTACAATTACTCGGTGAAACATCCTTCGCCGCTAAAATTGTGGACGGTGCTTGCTCCAATGATTTCCCTGCAACATCCGACGAAATCTCTTGCTCCAATGATTTCCCTGCAACATCCGACGAAATCTCTTGCTCCAATGTTTTCCCTGCAACATCTGATTGATCTTTTTTATCACCAAAAGAAAACCAACCAAACAATGGCAATTTAAACAATCCTTTGTCACCACTTTTATCATCCTCATCTTCTATTGACAACCGAGTAGTCAATGCTTGTTTTTGTTTTTCAAGCTCGACACGATGTTGCTCGTTCTTCACAAGGATTGCGTCTGAAATAATTGATTGAATTCTCTTTGGTATGCTAACAATACCATTAATAATTTGTTCATAATAAAGATATGGTTTGGTGCTCTCTTCAGATTGCATTTATAGAGTTTATATAGAATAAAAATTTTATAAATATTACGCCAAAATAAAAGGCAACAAGTAGTGCTCGAAATTTGCACGATCATACTCTGGATGAAATTGAAACCCTATCAAGTGGTTAGTAGCAGCAATATTGATAAAGTCATCAATTTTTGAAACAACCGTCCAATTATTTGGCAAATCGACAACACGATCGAAATGATTAAAATACATCGAACCTCTCAATCCGACAAAATTACGACCTTCAGTAAGTTTGCCACCAGATTTTAAAGATAGGTATTGGAAGCCAAAACAAATGCCTATTATATGCAAATTCTTTCTTGAAAGAAGCTTATCAAGCAACGGAAAGTGATTATCCCTTAGTACCCTCTTTTTTGAACCAGTAATAATAACCTTGTCGTATGATTTATCTAAATTAATATTGTTATATTTCACAATATCAAACTCAATGTCGTGTTCTTTCAATCGCTTAATTAAGACATGACGAAAATTATCAAAATATACAACCAATAACATTTATATATAATAATGTCTCTTATTTATAGGTGTCCAATAGTTCCATTTCATCTAGAGACATGTCATCAATTAAAAAATGGCTTTCCCAAAAGTATCTACAAAAAGCCCATTGAAATGTTGAATGAGAGAAGTCAAAATCAGGTGGAGGCAATACATAAGCAAGTTGAGTCGTAGCGCTAAAAGGGTTGGTGCAAGGTTTTGTAAAATACTTAAAACGCACAGAGTGAGAGGCCAAATCGGCCAATAGAGGGGGATAATGGTAATTATACTTCCAACGCCAATCATAACATTGATTGGTGTAGTAACGGAAAACCCACTCGAGACCTTCGTAGTAATTCGCGCAAATCTGGTTAACATCTAAGTTACCGTGAAACAACGCCTTGTAATAACGCGACTGCCACTTGTGCTCGGTCGGGTTAATATAGTGTTCAGTTGCCCGATATATGAGAGGCGCATTATTGAATACGGACTCCTTCTCAGCGTCGTTGGAATAACTTGTGCTGAATCGAATTTCTCCTCTCTTCAAATATTCGGTACGAATCCATCCTTCCTCATGCTTTGCGAGCCAAAGCACAACTTTTTTGAAATGACGCCAATTGATTTCGCCATTTTCAATGATGAATGCGTCATGATCACGGCCCACGGTCTCCTTGTAAGCGTCAAGAAGTGAATATATTCCACGAGTCCGAATATTTACGGCAGGGAAATGGGGTAAAAAATCATTCCCAAGAAGAAAACAAAGGAAGGCATAATCGTAAACGCGCCGATGATCTGGAAACCTACAATTCATTTCGTCTGAAATCGAGAGACAAAGACGGTTTATATCTAATACATAAGCCTCACCGTTCTCCAAGTCAGCATTCAAACTTTTAGCGAATTCAGGTGCCTCTCGGTAAACAAATAGATTGGTTTGATGAGAATGAAAAATAGACAGCATCAAAAGATCTGCATCAAGTCCATAGATAACCGTATTTTGTCCAATGTGAGAAGAATCATTATCGCGAATGTGTTGAAACAACTTGTGTTCACCCTCTCCAGGGATATTGGAAGCAGATACAATAATTAACGGTTTAGATGAAAAATGTGCATTAACATAGTTGGACAAATACTCCATAAAATCAGTCCCGGGGGTGATGAGAGAAGAATTAAAGAAGGACTTTGAAACAACACCATGATGCTCCAAGTAAGCAGAGCGAAAACGCCTGGTTTTTTGTTGATTCATTTTAGCAAAAGGCGCGACACCATCAAAAGCTATGTATACAGTGTTTGATGGACGTATATTATCAATGTATTGTTGGATTTTAGCGCAAACCGCGTTGGAAATAGTGTGAAAATTGTTAGATAGAGTAGGTACGATCTTGATTTCCCGAATTGTGTCATAGATGATGGAGTTGCAATCGAGATATAAATTGTGGAACGAATGTGGGGTTTGAGAAAATTTGGTAAGTATGCGCATGTGATTTTTAATAATGTAAGAAAAGTAAGAGGGAATGCCCATAATGATTATGTAAATAAACCAATATATATATTTAAACTGTTTTTATAATATAACCAGAGTAAATATATAATACTCATATATATAAATGGGACTAATAGAATTATCATTCATAACTTATCGAATCATGCCATTTATAATGGTGTCGTTTTTGGTGATAACATCCTTATTTTCAAGCGAATTGTCTGGATTTTTCATACTTGTCGGATTGTTGTTATCGAGTATTATCACCATTGTAATATCAAAATCGCCATTTATAACTACGAGTCCGCATATAACAACAGAAATGCTCCAACGATGTAATATAGTAACACTAGGTAATCACATATTATCTAATTTGCCACTAAGTACACATACGTTTGCATTCATATTCTCATATTTTCTTTATGTAACGACAAAAAATAAAATAGCGAGAGATAACCTCTTTTTGTTAATAATTCTAGTAACAATAACAATAATTGATGTTGTATTTAATTATAACAACTGTGCGAAACATTTTGTATTCATTCCATTATTAATTGGATTGCTAAGTGGCGTGACATGGGCGGCGATGATCGGACCAAGTAACCAAATGTTGCCGAGAAAAGAGTCGCAGAGTTCGTGTAGTGTAAATAAAAATGTATATAGTTGTAAAATTAAAAGAAGTGTAATCTCTTAAAACCTTTGCACAATTACACATTTTTTTCATTCACAAAGTCAGTGCCTGACGAGCCTTGTGAAACGCCAACTTTGTGTGAAATTTAAGTGGTGACGGTGTTGCAAATTGCGCATCGAAGATGCGAAATGGTGTAAAACGCCGATTATTAACCTGAAATCGCCGAAGGCGATTTCTTGGATATTATATCAGTTGCAAAGGTGTAAAAAAATGGGAAAAAAACACATCGGCTTGTGTTTTAGGGATCAAACATCTGGATATTACGGTTGATCCAATTTTTCAGTTTCTCAACAATTCTCATTCTTGCAAGGTCATCTGCCATCAATTTCATGGATCTTGACTTGTCTTCAAAAGCAACCATAAAGTTCTTCATAGTAGAAACTGTATCCATCTGACTGTAATCAGGGATGTTGACATTTGACAAAATAGGATACCCTTTACGAATATTCACAACATTATGAAATGTGAAAAACATATTAATCAAATCATCTTTAGTTTTAATGTTATTAATGTTGATTGATCTCATATACTGCGATGCATGATCGGAACAAACCGGACATGGCAAGACACTACAAATCAACGCAATATAATTAAAATAGTCCTTGATAATCGTGGTAAAATACTCTGACTTCATCTTTTGTGCAGTGACATGAAAAAAAGTCCAAATCGGTTTGCCCCATTTCATTTTGGGTGCTTCAATATCAGTCAATAATCTCGGAGAGGAAGAATGAGGAGGAAAAGTATGATAGGGTGGTCTGATAACGTGTGGTGGGTGTTTAAATTCAAAAATCATTGATGTTTTTTTTGTTTGATTATTGTTGATTGATGACGTCTTTTTATGAACTAAACTAAACATTTGTATAATATACATTTGGAGATTTAAAACACCAAGTTTACTCCATAGATTAGACTAGCTAACAAAAAAACTGTACTTACATTTCTAAAATATATGTGAAAATGCATAAATACTGCTAAATAATATTATAAAACGAAATGAAATAAAAATAAAATACAACCAAATAGTATATGACAACTGCATCAAATAAAGCTGAACTAGTCCAAATAATTAGAGACTGGATTACAACCGACAACGAAATACGCAACATGAATAAAGAAGTCAGAATACGTAAAGACAAATTAAAAAAAATATCAGAAAATTTAATGAAAACAATGAAGGAAAATGAAATCGATGAATTTGATGTTAAGGATGGAAAACTCATGTACTTAAAAACAAGGGTAAAAAAACCAATCACTAAAAAGAACTTAGCGTCAATATTATCAAAATTCTATAATGGGGATAACTCGCAGGCACAAGAAATGAATAATTTCATAATGAATAATCGCGAAGAGATTATCAAGGAGTCTATCAAACGGTCAATGAAGTCAGACTAATCCAAATTCGGGGATACACAATTTGCCATTAATTATGCTGCATTTAGCGATAATTTGAGGATTCAGCTTGCCCTCGAGGATGTCTTCGGTTTTATAAACATTGTTAAACTTGTCAATGTAATAAACAATCCCCATGATATCAATAGCTGTGACGTTGATATTTTGTGTACATGTTGAGCAACTATCGTCAGCGAGACCGTGGGGTGCCCCTTTCGAGTGTGTACCACAAAATTCGAACCCATCTTTGCGTTTTCTTGTACACTGTTTGTTGTCTGCGCGTTTCGCATTGCACCGATTTTGTGTGGGTATGGCGTTTTGGATACGTTTCCGCTTCGATAAATCGTCTTTGCTAAAAGTCAGTCGTTCATAATCGTATACGAACCCGATCAGTTCATTTAACTTTCGTTTTACAGGAGGCTGTTCGAAATCTAATTCGATCAATTTCAATCGAATTTGATCCTTAAAACTTGTTACGTATGCTTCGCACCTTGAATTCAACTTCTTTTCCATTATTCTTTTTTTTTATGATACAAAGATGATGATTAATACTTCGCCTTATCATTGAAAAAATTATACAACAAATTGTCTGGATTGTGGTTTTTAATGTCTCCACCTATCAGTTGAATGGACTCATACATTTTGCGCAAAACATCATTTGGAGCAGTGGACCCAATTTTGATGAATCCTTGTTTCAAAAGTGTTTTGCGAATCTCATCAATCGGTGTTTGTTTCAACAAATAAGATTTGGTGGTAACATTTCGCCGGATGGTCTTGTTCGGTAATAATACGGATACTCTCGGACGATACTTATCTTTACCAGTGCGATATGTTCGACGTAATATTTTTTTCATTTTATTGTGTATCGGTTTAGGCTTAGTAGATTCAGACTTTTGTTTTACCTTTTCGATCAATAATAACTCTGCTGGGCTTTTGATTCTTTCTGAAATTGTTGGTTTTGAGGGTGCAACGGTGGATGCGACAAGTGGTTGTGCAACGGTGGATGCGACAAGTGGTTGTGCAACGGTGGATGCGACAAGTGGTTGTGCAACGGTGGATGCGACAAGTGGTTGCGTCATAACTTGATTTGTAGGTAATGTGGCAATTTGCGTGTGTGCAATACTCGATGTCTGTTTCAATGTTCGATTACAATAATTTCGATAAGTTGGCAGATTCCCATTCTTCAAACAACCATAATAAACACTCGGAAATTTTTTAGGCGAGTCGTAAACTAAATTTTCACTAAATGAGTTATTATCAGTTGTTGCAGTCACAGCATTATTTTTAATGGATTTATTTAATTTGCTCTCTTCTTTATGTCTGTCAGCGAAAGTTTGCATGTATTCAACCGATTTTTGAAAATCATCATCAAAAGAGTCCTTACTTGTCGGTACTGTAGTCTTCGCTTCAGATAATAACTTCAATTGCTTATCCTGATTTTTTCGGATTTCATCTAGAATTTTATGCTTAATCGTCTTTGTAGAAATTGATTTTATCTTTATTGGATTATTGTTTTTTTTGCGTTTCTGTGTACCTGATGGAATTTTAAATAAATCTTCATTATATTTTACAAATCTTACTTCACTCATAATACAATATTGTATATTATATTATAAAATGCCTATATTCGACGAAGCATCATAAAAATAATAAATAACACAAAAATGGATGTAGAGGAACAAATTGCAGATGGTGGTAACACACTAGTTAAAAAACCAAGGGCGAAAAAAGATGATGATATGAATGCAACTGTCCAGAAGCCTATATCTAAAAAAGCTAAAAATGTGACAAATAATGCCGAAAAAGGAACGACCGAAAAAGAAGGCAAAGACATCCCCCCCAAAAACAGAAAAAGAAAAACAAAAAATGATACAACACTCATGTTGAAAGAACTCATCCAGATTGAAAAATTAACCCAAGATAACATTACAAAAATGATTGGAGAAAACATGACAAACCTAGACATGGCAGTTTTGTCTCATTTGGGAGACTATATCGAACAACCTTTCAAAATCATGGAATCATATTTCAACGGGCGACATTCATCGTCCCTTGTCCGTCACCAACTCGAATCCTACAACGATTGTATACATCGACAGATCCCCCAAACAATCCAGATGTTCAACCCAGTAATAATCCATTCTGACAAGGATATTTTGTCCAACTCCGACAAATATTCGCTTGAAATCGAAATATTGTTTACGAACTTGAAGTTGTATCCTCCCCAAATTTACGAAAACAACGGCGCGACGAAACTGATGTTGCCAGTTGAAGCCCGTTTGAGAAACGTCACATACGCTTCAAATATGACAATTGATATCAACATCACCTACCACATTCGAGATGCAGTCAATATGGAAAAACCTCGCACGATTAAAAACGTCATACCTAAAATTAGTATTGGCAAGTTCCCCATCATGGTAAAATCGTCGATTTGTGTCCTCACGCAAAATACTCACATCAATCCTGTTTCGGTCGGAGAATGCGAGTTTGATCATGGAGGATACTTTATCATCAAAGGATCCGAAAAAACCGTATTGCAACAGGAACGCGCTGCTCAAAACATTGTTTACTGCTACGATGGCAAAAACACATCGAAATGCAGATGGTACGCTGAGATCAAATCGGTTCCAGACAACAAGTGTATCTCGCCCAAGCAAATCGAAATCGAGGTTGCCAGCAAAAACAACGGGTATGGCTTCCCCATGAAGGTGGTGATTCCTCGTGTCAAAGAATCAATCGACCTTTTTGTACTGTTTCGCGCACTAGGGGTTACCTCAGACAAGGAAATATGCGAATATATTCTCTTGAACATTGCGAGTGAAAACCACTCTGAAATGGTGGATTTTTTGAATGCATCTGTCATTGAAGCCAATCGTTGCATGACGAAAGAAGAAGCGCTCAAACATGTTACATCATATGTCGCATATACGCCTATGAATATGGACAAAGAGCAGGGTTCGCGCAAAAAACGCGATTTCACCATGGACGTTTTGAACAACGATTTGTTTCCCCACTGCAAGACTCCCCAGCAAAAACTGTTTTTCCTCGGACATATGACGAATCGCTTGATTCAAACTGCGCTCGGCTGGATCAAACCGAATGATCGCGACTCTTACGTCAATAAGCGCATCGACATGACCGGAACCCTTTTGAACAATTTGTTCCGCAATTATTTCAACAAGTTGGTCAAGGAAATGCAGAAGCACATTCTGAAGGAAGTGAATGGCGGTTCTTGGCGATCTACCGAAACCTACGAAAACATCATCAACATGGCCAACATTTGCAAAATCATCAAGTCCACCACGATCGAAACCGGAATCAATCGAGCGTTGGCCACCGGCGATTTCAGCATCAAGCAGAGCAACAGCAGCAAAGTCGGCGTGGCTCAGGTCGTCAATCGACTCACTACCGCGGCTACACTCAGTCATATGCGCCGCATTAATACGCCCATTGACAAGACAGGCGAACTCATCGATCCAAGAAAGTTGCACGGAACTACGTGGGGGTTCCTTTGTTTGACAGGTGATGCGAATGTCTTGATGTCAAATCGAGTTGATTCAAAAGCCATCAAAGACATCAATGATGGTGACTGGGTTAACACGGTGAATCGTAAAACTTTGTTGGATGAACCTTCAGACATACACAACTATTTCTGCAAGATGCCGGACAAACTGTTTCAAATCAAAACCATCAGTGGACGAACGATCAAAGCAACTGAAGATCATCCATTCTTAGTTCGCACCGCCGACGGAAAGTACGATATGAAGAAACTCGGAGAACTTGATGCCGCTAGTGACAAGTTAGTGATTCGTCATATGGTCGAACCGATCGCTGACACAAACAAGATTAATCGCGAGTCTTTATCAAAATTTCACGAAGCTAACGGGTCAATAACACACGAAAAGGGAATTCAAATTCTACCACAAAGTGTGGATAATATTGATTATATGCGTCGAATCAAAATCATGTTTGAAGAATTTGGCATTGTATGTAATTTGACGATTGATGACGCCATTGTAAATATGGTAATTGATAATTCGTTGGACAATGTAATTCGTTATATCGACAATATTGACATGGTTTACTGTGAAACCAAACGATGCAATTCTGCTAGGGTAATTGAGTATTTCAAAACAAAGCACCACAACAATCGCTCTGATGTAATATACGAAGACTTTATCGCAGAAAATGGCTGTGTCTGCGTTCCAATCGAATCAATCATGGAAATTGAACCCGAGCTTGTGTACGACTTTACTACCCGCTCAGACAATCATTCTTTCGTGGCGTCTTCTTTTGTTGTTTCGAACTGTCCTGCAGAAACTCCAGAGGGCCAATCAATCGGCATCGTCAAAAGTATCAGTGTGCTCACCCATTTGACAATCACAACCAACAGTTCATCGTTATACACTTATGTTGAACCCTTCATCAAGTCTATGAATACTGCGCGACCTATCGATATGTTCGACAAAGTCAAGGTTTTCGTGAACGGTTGTTGGGTCGGCGTGACAGATTACCCGATGGAATTGTACACCGACATGAAGAACAAGAAATATCGCGGCATTATCAACGTCTACACTTCCGTCGTATTTGACTACAAAATGATGGAGATTCGTATCTGCAACGACAGCGGCCGCATGACCAGACCTTTGTTGCGCGTCACGGATGGAAAAGCTCTCATCAATCAAGAGATTATTAACCGCCTCGACTCGGGCGAGCTGGCTTGGAACGACCTTTTGACGAATTGCAAGCTCGACACTTCCGTAATCGAATACATCGACCCCGACGAACAAAATTTCGCGATGATTGCGCTGAAAACCAAAGATTCCTATGTGTTGAACGACACCAAGATCGAGTACACTCATTGCGAAATCCATCCAAGTACCATTTTTGGAGTCCTCGCGTCATGCATTCCTTATCCCGAGCACAACCAGGCGCCCCGAAACACTTATCAGTGCGCTCAAGGAAAACAGGCCATGGGCATTTATGCGACCAACTACGACAAACGTTTCGACAAAACCGCCTACGTCTTGACTTACCCTTCAAGACCCCTCGTCGACACGCGCATAATGAATTGGCTCGATCTCGTGAAAATCCCGTCTGGTCAGGTCATCCATGTTGCCATCATGTCATACACCGGCTACAATCAAGAAGACAGTGTCCTCATCAACAAGGCCTCCATCGATCGAGGCATGTTTTCGACGACGATTTATCATACTGAAAAGGACGAGGATAAGAACATAACGCGGTTCGTCAGTCGGTGCAAGCCGGACCCTACAAAGACCAAGGGGATCAAGTACGGAAACTACGACAAGATCGACTCTACAGGTTTTATTCCCAAAAACACCAAGCTCGATGATCGCGATATCATCGTTTCGAAGGTTGTGCACATCAAGGAAAACCGCAACGATCCCACGAAGCCCATCAAGTTTGAGGATCAGAGCAAGAGTGTCCGCACCGCTGGAGAGGAGATCTACGTTGATGAGAATGTCACTTGTAGGAATGGCGACGGATACCCTTGTGCCAAGGTTCGAATGCGCACGTTCAGAAAACCTTGTATCGGTGATAAATTCTGCATGACTGATGACCATGATGTTTTAACGATGAGTCGCGGATGGGTGCCTATTGCTGAAATTGGTATCGATGACTTAGTTGCGCAATTGAATCGTCAAACTTCTCAACTCGAGTATGTGAATCCGATCGAGACCTTGGTGTTTGATCATGACGGAGAAATGTACGAAGTAGAAACCCAAGGGGTTAGTCAAAAGGTTACTCTCAACCATCGTATGTGGGTTCAAAAACGTGACCGTCCCAATTATGAACTCGTCTTAGCGAAAGACATTGTTGGTGAAAATGTTTTGTTTAAGAGCTATGATGAAACATCACAAAGTACTTGCGATGTTTCGTTTTATATGGAATCGTCAAATGTGTCTAACGATTTTCGGGGAAAAGTTTACTGTCTAAGAGTTCCGTCTGAAGTGTTTCTCGTGCGTAGAAATGGCAAATGCTCTTTCACTGGAAACTCGAGTCGCCATGGTCAAAAAGGAACCGCCGGTCTCATCATCCCCGAGTGCGACATGCCATACACCCGAAACGGTTTGCGCCCCGACATTATTATAAATCCCCACGCGATCCCGAGTAGAATGACCATCGGCCAACTCAAAGAAACCCTTCTCGGAAAGGTCTTGGTGCATCTTGGATTGTTCGGGGACGGAACCAGTTTCGGCGACCTCGACGTGAAAACCATCGCAAAACAGTTGCAAAATTTGGGCTACGAGAGTTACGGAAACGACGTCTTGTATGACGGCTTGTCCGGCGAGCAACTTGATGCCAATATTTTCATCGGTCCGGTTTTCTACCAGAGACTCAAACACATGGTCAACGACAAGCAACACAGCCGGTCAATCGGACCCATGGTGAATTTGACTCGACAACCCGCGGAAGGAAGGAGCCGCGACGGCGGTTTCCGCATCGGTGAAATGGAGCGCGACGTCATGCTCGCCCACGGCATCAGTCGGTTTTGTAGAGAGAGATTGTACGATGTATCTGATAAATATAGCGTACATGTTTGTAAAAAGTGCGGCATGATTGCGCAGTATAATGACTCGAGTAACAGCATGTTCTCGAAATTCAAGTTTACTGTTCATAAATGCAGTGTGTGTGACAATATGACAGATTTTTCGTATGTTGAGGTGCCTTATGCGTTTAAGCTGCTTGCGCACGAGTTACAAACGATTAACTGTGTTCCTCGTCTTATGACGGAGTAACTTTTTTTTGTGGGATTTTATTTTTTTAATTTTTAATTTTTGTGTTTTCTTACCACCATTCGATTTTTTTTTGGAAAATGGGTTAGTACCATCTATGTCTAAACAGTTAATTATTGCTTGTTTAAATGTGCGCCTTATTTGTTGAACAACATTATCGCTTATTATTTTACCATTAGAACTTGTATTATTGTTATCACTATTAAATATATCCCCACTCAAAATCTTGGGAAGAAGAGTATAAATCGCCGGAATATATGGCGATGCTACAAGATTTTTCCCATAATATTGTGCTATTTCTTCATTGATTTTGTTATCATCAACATGCTTGGGACTATATTGCGGAGATTCGTTGATATATTCATCGTTAATAACCGTATCAAACCATGTAAAAATGATATCGAATTTATCTTTGTTGTTACTTTTATCTTTGTTTGTCATAAAGAGCTCGTAAAATTTTTGGTATTGGTCTTTATCAAAACGAGCAACATTTTCATATATTTTTCTGTAAAATTCATTATGACTACCTTGTTTATGTAATAATAAAGATCCGTGTATAACGCCATTTTTTAACTCGAAACCGTCAACCCAGATATTTTCGGCTGGTAAACCTTCAAGACCCATAAAGTTGCGGAGATCGTATGCGAAAGAATGTGCATGCTTATATAATTTTATTAACTCGGTTTTTTCGTCTTCGGTAATAATTTTGTTATTTGTAGGCGGTGTCGGTGTTGATGCAGTGCTTGATGATGCGGTGTTTGCTACAGTGCTTAATGCGATGCCTGCGACAGTTCTTGATGCGATGCCTGTACCATTTGTTTTAATAAATTCATCTTCATTCACATCATTAACTTCGTATATATAATCATCAATCGACACTATATTACGGTCTTGTATAAATAACTCTGATATTATACTAGAATTTTGTAGTATTCTATTAAAGCTTTGAAATGCATTAAGCACACGATTATCATCTTTAAACAACGAGTTTATAAAAACTCCTTCGTCTCCATCAATCATAGTTAGCAAATCACCCAATGTTTTACATATTGTTTTTAACTCTGTTGCATCTTCGAAAGTTATTTCGGAAAATTGAGCAGGTTTTAAATTGCTACGCAATAGCGATACTGCTTTACTTTCGTATGCACCATTTGTATCATACACGCATATGGCTGCTTCAATTCTCGTGTTAGGGTTTATTTTAGTATTCAAATATTGCATGAGTTCATCGATTGTATCGCATTGAAAAATTGTTGGTCCAATCGATTCAATATAAGTGTACGGTTTAGCACTATAAAACTTTGATACTGCGGTGTAATGAAATTTGCCTAAATTTAATATAACACCTAAACATCGTCGTTTCTGAAGTTTTGCTTCTATAAATTCTAACAATTTAGTTCCTTGAAGATTAGATATTTTATATTTCAAAATAGATCTTAACAAAATACCCAACCCATCGAACCGAGTATCTTCAGAATTTAGATCACACATCGGGTCACGTTCAATGCCTTCATCCAAATTATCGGTATTACCTGATATTTGTTGTCTCTCTATATTATCCAAAATTTTACAATAATTAACCAAATTCAATTGTGCATTCTTGTCCAAAGGGTCATTGACTGGTTGGTTTAATTTACTAATTAACGCATTATTTTTAATGTCAATTACTAATTTTTCTTCTTGTAGTATGGCATTTGTTGCATGTTTTCCACACTGCGACCTAACCTGTTTCTCGCTGTAATTCGTAAACTGTGGCGAAGACGAAGACGAAGACTGTGTATGTTTAACAGCCGGCGTATGTTGCGGAGGCGGAAGCGGTGTATTTGTCTGTGGCGGAGGCGGTGTAACTGCCGGTGCCGGTGTCTGTGGCGGTGTAACTGCCGGTGTATTTGCCGGTGTATTTGCCGGTGTATTTGCCGGTGTATTTGCCGGTGTATTTGCC
>SXGQ01444631.1_pt1 | contig 14760 bp, 13 predicted proteins | sample 3178371 | NCBI WGS metagenome assembly SXGQ01 (sample SAMN11356859, study PRJNA531348) | freshwater metagenome | isolation source: freshwater sample F1-20 | place: China: Fuxian Lake, Yuxi | collected 2017-12-25
AATGCCACCATGTATGGAACCGTTCCAAGCGAGATCGACTCGTCACAGTGTTTCAATTTCGGCACTGCTGGTGGAACATTTTCTTACAACTCGACGATGGGATTCACGTTTTCTTCTAACATGATTCCCACGACAGGTGACTTTACGTTGTCTTGCTGGGTCAAGAACCCCAATACTTCTTCAGGACAAGTCGGTCTATTTTCCAATGCCGGCGGTGCAGATGGATACAGGTTTGGAGTTGGTACGAATGGCATATACTACTTAATAGCTCCTGCTTATCAGGAAGGCAATCTCAGTTTTTCTTCTACTGCCTCCACAACTCAATGGTATCACGTCGTCGCTGTGTATAATCGATCAGCGGCGAGAATCTTGTTGTACAGGAATGGTGCCTACCACGCCCACGCCTCCATCCCAGTTTCACAAACAGCTTTTACGGCCGTGACACCCGGTATCGTGAGGAGCGAATGCTGCGGACTCTATACAGGCAAACTCGCTACATTTGCAGCGTACAGCAAGGCACTTAGTGAGAATCAGATTCTCGACCACTGGGACGCCATGAAGGGAAGATTCGGTTACTGATGGCTGCCAATTACTCTCCAAAAATAGTCAGTGGCAACATGATCGTCTACTACGATGCCGGTAACTTAAAGTCGTACCGTACGGGAACTTCCTGCTTCGACTTAAGTGTTAGCGGTAATTCGGGTGCATTTGGTGCCGGTGTGTCCTTCTCACAGGCAAACGGTGGATCTTTTGCCTTCAATGGAACCAACAATACTGCCTACATCGATGTCAACTCCAGCGCCAACGTCTTGTCGACGACGACCTACACGAAGATGGCGTTCATCTACCCCACGTCCTTAGCGACGTCCAACAACATAATAAGTGGTGGCGGTTCTGGTCAACACGCCTTTTGGTTGGCTGGTGGAAATACTTTTCAAGCAGGACACAACGGCTTCTGGAGCACAGTCACCAGCACATCGACCGTCTCTGTCAACAATTGGTTCTTCGGTGCCGTGTCGTTCTCATCGACGACAGGTTGGAGAATGTACTTCAACGGAGTCCAGCAGGCGACGTCCGTGTCGACGACTACATTCACAGGCACTGGCTTCGTTCGATTGGGTGCATACGACACAGGCAATAATTTCACCGGCAACATAGCGTGTCCATTGGTGTACAACAGGGTCCTCACTGCCGACGAGATACTGCAGAACTTCAACGCCTTGAGGGGAAGGTTTGGCATCTGATGGCACAGTATTTCTCACCTAAATCTGTCACGCAAGGTTTGGTTCTCATGATCGATGCCGGGAATCCGAAAGCATACCCCGGTTCTGGAACTACAGTGAATGACCTGAGCGGTAACGGCAGAAATGTCACTCTGGTCAATGGGCCTACGGTTTCACTTCAAGGAATAACTCTCGACGGGACAAACGACTACGCTACAATAGCTCACGGCGGAGCTCTGTCTTTCAGCACAGGCAACTTCACAATCTGTGCATGGAACAGGTGCATAGGAACTTTTTCCGGATTATATGGTGGAATCATTACGAACGATAACACGACAGACAACGCTTGGAAGTTCTACAAAGACAACGTCAACTCATATTTCACCGCACGAGCTTCTGCCTCAACGGCCAATTTCCCATCATTCGTCGTGGGCAGGTGGCATTTTTATGTCATGACATTCTCTTCAGGAACTGGACAACTGTATTTCGATGGAGTTGCAGGTAACTCTTTTTCGGGTGCTAGTAACCCCACGTCTTACAACAACATCGCCTTTGGTTCCTACAGGTACAATGACGCAGTCACAGGAACATATTTAAACAACCAGACGATAGGTCCTGTCCAGCTTTACAATCGTGCTTTGACTGCGCAAGAAGTCCTGCAGAACTACGAAGCGATGAAGGGAAGATTTGGACTATAGCGCTCGTGATATTCACGGTCCATTGACGTAACAAAGGCAGTGTCGATGCGATGCATGACTATATTTAGGACGATAAACCATGCCACGTAACATCCTTATAGATCCGCAGAGGACAGGTACAGCCAATCCTAACATACAGTTCAGCGGCTCGATGGCCAACACCATCAAGCTGGAGGTGCTGACATCAGGCTCTGTGCAGTTCACAGGCGTGTCAGGTTCTCTCTTAAACGTCACCGACTCGTTGTCAGGTTCCCTCTTCGCCGTATCCGACGTCTCCGGTCTTCCCATCATCGAGGTCTTCTCCGACGACAGGGTGGTGATGGGACAGTTCAACACTTCTGCCCTCGTCGTCACCGGCAGCAGAGTCGGTGTCGGTGTTTCGGCTCCCAATGTCGCATTTGAAGTTTCGGGTGCCATTAGGTTGCGTGGCTCCACGTCGGGATATGTGGGACTGCAACCGGCTGCAGCAGCTGGTTCCACAACCTATACGCTGCCGTCCGCGGACGGAACTGCGAATTTCGTCTTGTCGACAAACGGTTCCGGCGTGCTGTCCTGGGCCTCTCCGGGAGCAGGAGCCACAGGTCCCACAGGTGCCACCGGAGCTCAGGGTGTTCAAGGAGCTTCAGGTGCCACAGGAACTGCAGGCGCCACCGGCGCCCAGGGTACCACTGGAAACACAGGTGCCACCGGTCCACAAGGATCTCAAGGAGTCCAAGGAGCTTCAGGTTCCACAGGCTTGACAGGTGCCACCGGCGCCCAGGGTACCACTGGAAACACAGGTGCCACAGGAACTGCCGGTGCTACCGGAGCTCAGGGAACGACGGGCAATACAGGAGCCACGGGCGCTCAAGGCACCACAGGAAACACCGGCGCCACAGGAGCTCAGGGTACCCAAGGAGTCCAAGGCGCAAGTGGTTCGACTGGACTGACAGGAGCAACCGGATCTCAGGGTACGCAGGGTGTTCAAGGTGCTTCTGGTTCCACGGGTTTGACAGGTGCAACAGGTGCCCAAGGAACGACAGGTAACACGGGAGCAACAGGTACCCAGGGCACCACAGGAAACACCGGTGCCACCGGCGCTCAAGGAGCACAAGGTGTTCAAGGCGCTTCTGGTTCCACGGGTTTGACAGGAGCCACAGGGTCCCAGGGCACGCAGGGCGTCCAGGGAGCCTCTGGATCCACAGGTCTCACCGGTGCGACAGGAGCTCAGGGCACGACAGGCAATACAGGAGCTACGGGTGCCCAAGGAACGACAGGAAATACAGGTGCCACCGGAGCCCAGGGCACTCAAGGAGCCCAAGGAGCCTCAGGTTCCACAGGCTTGACAGGAGCGACTGGATCCCAGGGTACGCAGGGCGTCCAAGGAGCTTCCGGGTCGACAGGATTGACAGGTGCCACAGGTGCTCAGGGAACGACAGGAAACACCGGCGCCACTGGCACCGCTGGGGCAACAGGAGCTCAAGGAGTCCAAGGTGCTTCGGGATCGACCGGTCTCACAGGTGCCACAGGTCCTGTCGCTGGTTCCAACACTCAAGTCCTCTACAACAACTCTGGTGCCGCCGGAGGAGCCACCGGACTCGTTTACATCGTCGGCACAGGTAACGTCGGCATTGGAACCAACGCTGCAGGATCTCGCCTCGTCGTGTCTGGGTCTTCGACCGTCACTGATCAGACGATGCTCGTGCGAGGCGGCGCGCCGAGTCAGACAGGCCCAGTCTTCGAGGTGGAGAACAACAATGGTTCCACGCTCTTCGTCGTGTCAGGTTCCACGGCCGGCAACGTCGGTATCGGAACGGGAATTCCATCGGCCAAGTTCGAAGTCGTCGGTGTCTCAGGGTCACTCTTCTCCGTCACCGACAGCCTCTCAGGGTCACTCTTCTCCGTCAACACAGTGTCGGGTCTCCCAATATTGGAAGTTTTTTCTGACAACACCGTGGTGGCCGGAGCCTACAACACCAACGCCCTTGTGGTGACAGGAAGCCGAGTCGGTATCGGAACGAACAATCCGACGGCACGCCTCGTAGTCTCAGGTGGGAATGGCAACATTCGAATAGGAGACGTATACGCTGCTTATAACGGCATTACTCTCAACGGATCTACATCGGACAACGATTATAACTTTCTCTCACGTCCAACGGATCAAACTCTCTATTTAAACAGACCCTCAGGTCAAGCAATACAGTTTAGAGAAGCAAATACCAACCAGATAGTTTTCACAACTGGCGGAAATGTTGGCATCGGCACTCAAACAATAGGATCCGGTAATGGCATTTCTGTCTATCGTGGATCAGCCACAAATGCTTTTATCAGTTCTGCAGGAAATGCCAACACTCCTGGATCGACAGACGCAGTTTTTGGACAAGACTCTAACAGTAACATGTACGTCTGGAACAGGGCAAACGGTCCTGCACTATTTGCCACGAACAATATCGAGAGAGTTCGCATTGATACTTCTGGCAATGTTGGTGTCGGCACAACGACGATAACAGCGAAATTGACGCTGTCTTCATCGTCGCCAAACTCTATTGACGTGCAGATGAACAGGAATTTCGCCATAGCCAACAATATGACGGGATCAATCAACTTCGTGCCTGTACCTTCGGTTGGAACGAGAGGTACACACGATTATGGTTCTATCGTCGTCAAGGGCAATAGTCCCAGTGGCGTCAATGATGGCGGTTCGGGTGTCTTCGAGTTGAAGGTTGGAGGAGCTTCGTCTGCTAACTCTGACTTGGGTGTCTTTATGAGGGCTGAAGCAATATCTGGCGCTACCTTTGGCCCAGACATGGTCTCCATCTACTCGAGATCGACGAGAGGCCTTGTTGTCAGCGGTTCTTCTGCATTAGTTGGAATTGGAACTTCTACACCAGGTTACACCCTCGACGTCAACGGTGATATCAACTTGGCCTCCACCAAGATACTGCGTGTCGCTGGTGTCGCTGTGCTAAACACCCAGGGTTCGACCGGTCAGGACATCTACATCAACGCCCGCGTCCTCGGCAACAACAATGCCTCTTCTAACCAAGACGGCATGTTCATCAACTACAACAGCACAGGCACGACGTCTGCGCATCTCAGGCTCTACGCCAACGGTACGAATGAGCGCATGAGAATAGCAGCCGGCACCGGTGGAGTCATCATAAGCGACCTACCTGGTAACGTGTCCACAAACGCGAGATTGTTCGTCTCAGGTTCGAACACCGCTTCTTATCCCACGATGGTCGTCCGTGAGGGCGTCGTCTCTCCAACAGGTGGCGTCCTGGCTTTCGAAGTTGAGAAGAGCTCTGGTGCCACCATCTTCGCGGTTTCAGGCAGCGGAAACGTCGGCATCGGCACGTCAAATCCCACGGGAGTTTTTGAGGTCGTCGGAGTCTCGGGTTCTCTTCTCCTCGTCACCGACAACCTGTCGGGCTCACTCTTCTCCGTCAATGACGTCACAGGCCTACCGATATTCGAGGTCTTCTCAGATGACACCATCATCGCCGGCGCCGTCAATTCCAACGCCCTCGTCGTCACAGGAAGTCGAGTGGGCATCGGCGTCGCGACTCCCAACGTAGCTTTGGAAGTGTCGGGTGCTGTTCGTCTGAGAGGAACTACTTCGGGATACGTTGGCTTGCAGGGAGCCGCCGCGGCAGGTTCCACGACATACACACTGCCTTCCGCCGATGGTTCAGCCAACTTTGTCCTTTCGACGAACGGTTCGGGTGTGCTGTCGTGGGCCTCTCCAGGAGCTGGCGCCACGGGTCCTACAGGAGCAACAGGTCCTCAAGGCACCACAGGAAACACCGGTGCAACCGGTGCCCAAGGAACAACAGGAAACACAGGAGCCACAGGAGCCCAGGGTACGACAGGAAACACAGGAGCCACAGGAGCCCAGGGCACCACTGGAAACACAGGAGCCACAGGAACTGCAGGTGCAACCGGTGCCCAAGGAACAACAGGAAACACCGGTGCAACCGGTGCCCAAGGAACAACAGGAAACACAGGAGCCACAGGAGCCCAGGGTACGACAGGAAACACCGGTGCAACCGGAGCCCAAGGAACAACAGGAAATACAGGAGCCACAGGAGCCCAGGGTACGACAGGAAATACAGGAGCCACAGGAGCCCAGGGAGTCCAAGGAGCCTCAGGATCCACAGGATTGACAGGAGCAACAGGACCTGTCGCTGGTCAAACTGGTCAAGTCATCTACAATAATGCAGGCGCCGCCGCTGGGGCCACAGGCTTCTACTACGACAATACCAACAATAGAGTAGGTATTGGAACGGCATCTTCTGACAATCGTGTCAATGTTTATACAACAGGAGCCACAGGTTCCACTGACGGCCTCCGTGTATTTGGTGGCGCCGGTCCGAGCAACGTTCGTATCAGACCAGCAATGTCTGCTGGCGCGAACAACAACATCGTCCAAGCGGGTGACAGCGGTATCATCTATGACGCTGGTTCACAGGACACGGGTGCCTTTGTCATCGCTCCATGGGCGACGAGTACGAGTGGCCTTCGTATGACATCGGGTGGAAACATCGGCATCGGCACAACAGACCCTGTATCGTCAAGCAGATTTCATGTTTCAAGCAGCCTTTCTGGAAATGCAAATTCTGGTCTGGTAGTTGGCGCACAGATTGGAGGCGTTTCTTTCAATAGCTTTAAAGCAAATACTCAGACCTGGGTGAGCGCAACCGAGACAGAATATATGCGTTTAAATTCTTCTGGACAGGTCGGCATCGGCACAATCACACCAAGCTCTAAGCTACACGTTTATAACGGCAACGTAACTATTGATAATACTTATGGAATAGTGTGGGCAAGCCTCACAGGACCAACGAATGGATCGAGGACTTCTGCGACGCTTGATCACTATGACTACGGTACTTGGACACCTGTTTTCGCAGGTTCAACTACAGCAGGAACCTACACCTTGGCGAACACCAAGGCTTACTATGTAAGAGTCGGAAAGCTGGTAGTTGTTTCCATGTACACTGAAGTGAGTGCAATTTCCCCAGCTGGAACCGGCGACTGGAGAATAACGGGACTTCCTTACTCCTCGTCTTCAGGTATCGGCATAGCTTCTGTTGGAAAATATTCTGGATTGGCAACTAACGTCGCGACGATATCAGGTGTGGTTGAAGAAGGAAATACTTACGTTGAAATGTATGTTACCACAGCAAACGCAGCAGCGAACACAAAGGCCGCCATCGGCACTTATGTCGGAACAAGCACAAAAATAGCCATGACTATAACGTTTAGAGTGTCATGATGAAATTCTAAGGATAAAACGGAGAAAAGATGTACGCAACAATACAACCTCTAAATTACAGACAAGGAGATGCCACGATACTCTCTATCACTCAGACAAGTGTAGAGCTAAGTAGAGGTGCTTCTGTGAGTTGGTCGCTCATGAACGCAGACAGAACAGCGCTGTTTGAGCACGGAACCAGCCTGCTTAGAGGTGAAGAGTATTCTTCTTGGCTCGGAGATGATGAGTATGTGATGAGATGGCTCGCAGAAAAATTAAGCGTCTTCATTGTTGAGATACACATCTAATTCTTGATTTAATATTTCTGTGATGGAGCAGATAAAAAAGATCGTAGAGATTGGATGCAGAGGACTAACAAAAGATCCTGTCTCGCTGTCTGAGATAGTCACGAGAGAAGAAAAAGAAATCTATCTCGTGTCAGACGCTGATTGTTCTACATACAGCTTCTTGATGATACTTTCAGACAAGAGGCGTAAGAAGAACAATTACAAGAATTTAGGGCTTTATTCTGAGGTAATTGAACAGTTACCTAAGACAAACTTAAGTCTTGACGGAATCTTCTCTGTTAAAAAACATCACGACGCCGGCTACGAAGCTGTATATCTTTGGGCTAACTCACCAATTGAGGCAACAATACTCTATAATCTTGGATTGAGAGTATGGAAAAAAATATCTTCTGACAGAGGAGACTCTCTTGTTGTCAATTCTGTTCTAGATAAGCTTAGGAAGACGGACACAAATAATCTAGAAAATGAGTACAATATCCGTGCCGGCATGGAATCACTCCCATATGGAAGAGATGTGAAGATTATTTCACTTGGCTCTGCCGGATCTCATGACCTCCTGCGAGATGAACCAAGTTACGCTATCGCTGAGACAATCGCCGGAGTAAACAGAGATTTGTATTTTAGACATGACTCGGCTTTTGACGAGATGCACAGAATAGCAAAAATATTTGGGTTGTCTTTGCCATCAAGTCAGAAAGACTGGGAAAATAAATCACGTCTTGGCTGTAAAACTCATTGAATATTCGATGCGAATATTATTATGGTGTGCTTGTCTTGGAGGCATTAACATAAATCAATTAACTGCCGTCTCCCAATAAGTTTGAACAATGAAACTGCTCATTGAAGTCTAATCATATACACCATGGGTGCAATAACCAATAAATTCTATGATTGCATGAACAGCAATTCATGTTCGTAACGATCAAAATCAGCAACTCTAAGCGTTTCTTTGACCTTATAATCAACTTTGTTAACGCCTCAAGTTATTCTCAAAAAATGCTTGGATGCGAACCGCTCTCCGTCTTTCAGGCCCTCGCTGAACATCCTCTCTGCCACTTCATCACTCGGTACTGCGATGGTGTAGTTGTCGAAGAGAGCTGAAGGTTGCGGTCGTATGTCGGATCCGAATGACAGCGGCCATGCAGATATCCGCAACGTATTGTGGTGACGAGCCGGCTGATTGCACAGGAGCCCGGCGTCGACGTGCAGATGACGGTTCTTGAAGCGTAGGATGTCGTTCATCAGTGGTATGGACGTGCTTGCCCTCAAGACTTCAAACATGTCTCGCTTCGTCAGGAACTCATCGACCATCTCGTATCGCATGTAGAAGGGCCACAGGGAGACGCGAGTGTAGCAGACGACGAGCCGCCCGGTCGTGTGGATGTCGTCGGGCGCCTCTCGTTCCATGTGGTCGACGGCCACGGTCACAGTCCTGTGAGCCTTGTCCTTCTTCACGAGGTTGGCTATGTTAATTGCTCGTTTAAATCCCTCATACCCATCATGGCCGGATAAAAAGTGAATTGCTGCACCACCACCGGCAGACGCCGTTATCCACTCCACCTTGTCCATGTCTATGAGTCGGTGTTCCATCAGTTTCTGGACGACACCGTAGTACCAGAACACCTTCCATCCACAGCCGCTGAGTGAGATTCGTGTGAACATGTTCTTTAAAATAACTATAATCTTGTTACGAGTACTTCGTTACAACCGAGTTAACTTAAAAAGTTAAATGAGGAGTTTACGAGACGTTATCCGTGTTTACTTTGACATCACGTTTGCAAACGAAAAGGTGACTCACATGGACAATGAATTGGTAGAGAAGCAGAACAAGGCGCTCAATATACTCGTCGAGGCGGCACGTCTCGCCCAGGCACGCGGAGCATTCACGTTGGAGCAGGCCTCATTGGTTGCCGAGGCCATCGCGGTCTTCAAGCCTGCTGATGCCCAACAGGCACCTCCACCTGCGCCCAGTGCTGAACCACCGGTGTTCTGATGCAGAAACGGGACCTAACGGTCCCGTTTCACTTTTCACACGCCGAATCGGCTCTTCGTTGAGTTGTAACTTTGTAAGATTTCAGTCGCGCTCGGAACTCTATTGTAGACCTTCAATAAACCTAAGCTTCCTAAAATTGAGAAGCCCGTGTTTCCTGCCCAGCTACCATACGGATACAGCGTCATGACTGCAAGTGGTAGGACATCATTGAAGTCACCTGATGTAGGAGTGTTGACGGTCAAGCCGTGGTTTGAGAAACCAGCATTAAGTCGACCGTTTCTATAAACTCCACATTGGGTAGATGTTGCGATTGTAACGATATGCTCCCAGGCTCCTGTCGCTAATTGTGAGAACGATAAAGAGAAACCGCCTGAGCTGTTCCCCACCGTCCAAACTGTGTTTGTCAAAAGAATATTGTATTCTCCGTTGCCGTTCCATGGCTTGGACACGAAATAACCTGCCGTATCTGTCGTCTTCACCCACATTTCAAAGGCAATCGTGTTACTTCCTGCTCCACTCGGCGTCCACTGAAAAACCCTTGAGCTGTTGTCCACTGAGACATAATCATTGGAGCCATCGAAAGTCCAACTTCCCACACCGTCTGCTGAAAAGCCCGGTCCATTCGTCAACGTCGAGGAAATTCTTCTCACCATGTCGGTGACAGCCGTGCCACTGCCAGGATAGCTTTTAGTGTTGCCTGCGTCGATGCAGTAGACCATTCCATTGATCGATGCATCAGGTCCGTTAGAGACAGCCATTTAAAACCTCGTCTTTATAGCGTTATAGTTTTGTAGCACTTCTGCAGGTGTCAGTGGCCTGTTGTAGATCATCACAGGGCCAATTCCACCCGAGTATATGCTCGACGTTGAGAATGCTCGACGTCCTATCTTTAAGAGTCCTGAGGGCGTGAAAGTTGTCGTCCCTGTGTATTTGTAAGAGTCCAACTGTCCATTGATGAAGAAGCCTGTCGTTCTCGAAGCGAATGTCATGACGACATTATTCCATTGTCCATTCTGTATCGTAGAGTACGCCGCTGTCGCTGCCACACCTGTCGCCAAGTTGTTGAAGTTTACATTTAAACCAAGCCATTCGAGGGAACCGGTCGGGTCTGTGCCAAGATCTCCTTGGTCTATTACGTACCCACCGTTAGGATTCAACAACCAGACGCTTAGTGTGAAGTTGTTTGACAACTGTATTGCCGAACCGCAGCTGACATAGTCGTCTGTTCCATCGAAGTTAAGATACGCTAACTTTGATGAAGTCACTACCGACACGCCATTCGTCAACGTGCCGTGGTTGCCGTTGCCGCTGAGGTCGTTGATGCGGGTGCCTGTGCCCGGATAACTCTTCAAGTTCCCTGGATCGTAGTTGAGAAGTAGGTTCCCGGAAACTATTTGAGGAGAATATGCTACAGACAAATCAGCCTCCCAGAGGATCCGGCATCGGTGACGTCCACTCAGGCGTCGACAAGATCGTCAACATCTCTTCGTGCGTATAAGGTCCTTCTTTTGTCGTCAGGTCGTCGTAGAAAGACGGATATCCCGGAGGTGACACGACGGTCAGCGTCGTTCCGCTCGCCGCTGCTGGGTCATCTGCAGGGGCTCCATGGTTGACCTGAAGGAATCTCGTGTCCCACTTGACGAACGTCTTCGTGCCGTCGACAGACTTGCGAAGCGTCTCGGCAGACGTCTCGAGCACTTGGTTGAAGTCGACTTTGTCGACCTCGCTGACGCTGAAGATGATGTAGTTTCTGTTGTTATAGCTCATGTTCCAAATCTTCCTCTCAAGGCGTTGTAATTCTGTTGGATCTCAGTCGCACTTAAATACGCCGTATGTATCATCATGGAACCTAATGTTCCTGCGAAGACGGTTCCGTACGAGTCCGTGCCGGCCCCATAACTGTCAGAGTTGCAAGGCCCCCAGTAAGACCCGATGCATATCAAGAGTCCTGATACGCTACCGGTCAGTGTAACCGAGTAGTCCTGTACGCCGTTTATGTACATGACCATTGTCGTACCAGTCTTCGCCCAGACGAGGTTCTTCCAGTTTCCGTCGTTGACGCTTGACGTTCCTGAAGTCGTCTGCCACGAAGTCGTGTAGTACTTGTAGTGCATCTTTCCAGCGTTGACACCATAGCCTAAATTGACTGGACCTCCACTGCAGTGGGACAACAAGCCTCTATCACCTGTGTCTGTTAACTTCACCCAGACCGAGACTGTCACGTCTGATCCTGCCGATATCGATGAGGCCATCTTGCCCCAATCATTCGAGCCGTCAAAAACGAACTCGCTGACTCGTGTCCTCGTCCTCGTTGGAGCGCCCGCCGCGACTCCCGAATAGGTAGTGCCTCCTGCGTTGTAAAGTGTCACGTGCCTGTTGTTGCCGCTGCTGTCGTACCAAATTGCCCCGCCGGCCTCGGGATAATTTATGGCGTCGGCAGCATCAAGGAATAGCGCCAAGTTTCTTGTTACGATTTGCGGTCCGTTTCTCATATCCCAAATCTTCCACGAAGAGCATTGAAATTTTGTAAAATTTCAACATCAGACAGCGCTCTGTTGTAGACCAGTGTTGATGCAATTTTTCCTGCAAATGGATATCCACCAAAATTTCCAAATATTCCAATATAAGCATAACCTGTACTATTTTGTGTAATAGTACCAGTTAACGCTGCGGATGTTGATTTTAGTGATCCATTGACATAAATCTTTTTATATGTTCCATCCCACGTTGCAACGAGATTATTCCATTGATTGTTTACTACTCCACTCGTGGATGTTGTGAGCGTCGTATCTAGAGTTGAGAGACCATATGTTCTGTAGATTATACGATCATCCGAAACGAAAAAGAAAGAATACTGTGTGTTGACTGTATTGTTCGTAGTTTTCTCGAACATGAATCCATTTTGAGAATAATTGGAAGCATAGTTCCATGAACTAATCGTCATTGTATTAACACTTAATGCTGACAACGATGTGCTGTTGCTGATAACTAAACCGTCATTTGATCCATCGTACACAATAGCACCGCTCGCATCACCGGTTCCATTTGAAAAAAATGGGCCATTTGTGAGAACTGCAGATCCGTTATTCCCGCTTAAATCATAAAGTATCGTTCCTGATCCCGGATAGCTGTTTCTATCTGCGGGATCGTTAGCCAACACTAACCCGTTCGTTATCGTTTTTGGACCACGATGGAAAGACATTAGACTCCAAACCTTCCACGCATTGCGTTGTAGTTTTGTTGAATTTCGGCATCACTTAGGTATTTGTTGTAAATCATAACGTTCGCCATATTGCCAAGAACATAGTTGCCAATCGTAAATGTAGATGCGAGCCCGGAAGGTGTGGAGGTATTGTTTGGACCGCCCGTGCTGATGTTCGTGAGATTCCTCCAGATTTGCCTGTCGCCTGTCGAATTTTTAAATCTAAAAGTCGCCATCACCCAGCCCTGCGCTGTGAACTGACCACCATACGTGTAGTAATCGTCTGCTCCTGAGTTGAGATACATGATTGAATTATTTCCTTGCCACGCTTCAATCATGTTTCCTTGGTTCATGCCGGAAACCAAATATTGAGGAACGCCTCCGGGTCTGTTCGATATTGTGAACCATGATACGACCGTCCACACCTGTGCTGCCGCTGTTTGTCCGAGAGGGTTGGGCACAGAAACGTACATGTTAGACCCATCAAATGTGAGGCTGCCTCCACCTGATGCACTGTATACAGGAGTTCCTGAAAATGTCCCGTGATGCCCATTGCCACTAATGTCCTTCCACCCATTAGCGACTGACGTGAAACTATTTCTGTCTCCAACATCAAGATGCAACTTGAGACTACTGTCTCTTACGATTGAGGGCCCACCCAAGGTGCTCATACTCCATACCTTCCACGAATTGCGTTGAAATTTTGTCTCACTTCGGCGGCACTAAGTGCCCTGTTGTAGACACGCACAAGGCCAATCTCACCGTTGTAGTAGTAGCCTCTGCCACCATTGTATCCACCATAGGCACCGATCGAGATGCCGTTGGTGTTTGTAGCGATTGTGCCTGTTTGAGAATCTGAATTCACCAAATTTCCGTTGATGTAGAGTCTTCGGGCACCGGACGTATATGTTCCAACAATGTGTGCCCAAGAAGATGTATTGATGTAAGTTGCTGTCGCGACTCGCATGTCTAGCAAACTACCTCCCAGCAACATTCTCCACACTATGTCGGTGCCCTCTTGAAATAAACTGTACTGAGTATTTACGTTTCCCTTCTCAAAAAAGAAACCATACTGTGTCGTTGCATTCGTTTTCACCCACACTTCAACAGTGGGTGTCTGTGTATTGAGAGCAGAATTTTCCGGTGATATGATTATTTGATTTGTGCCATTGAATGAGAAAGAGCCTAGGCTTCCTGATGTGAAACTGGGTGTGTTAACGAGTTCAGCACCACCTTGCTGTCTTGCAAGGTCAATGACACCACCACCTGTTGCAACTGTGGATCCTCTTACTTGGCTCGGTTCAGGCATATGTTGGGGCGGGTGTATATACGTACCTGCTGTTATAGAAACGTTTGCAACATAGACAGTATTGTTGGTGTTGTACTCATAATGAAAGAGGTACGTCGACATTCTTTCTGTCGTCGCAGAAGTCGTGAACTGTCCCCAAGCATACCACCACCCATCACCAAGTGAGATTCTTCTGCTCGAGGCCCACACACCCGCTTCCGTCACATACACATTTGAAGACGTATATTCGTAACGATACATGTAGTTTGAGTTGGGACTGCCGCCAGTCAGCTCTTTGTAAATGATTGCATATGTGTAAGTCGTCGATGGACTCACTACGATCAGTCCTGTAAAGTAGTACAGCGCCGGACAACAGTTGTTGGACGTCGGTGCCACTCCACCGTTATAGTCGTTGTAGATGTATGCAGATTTTACTGTTCGTCGACCGATGAAGGGTATATTGACAACTTCAGTTCCTTGTTGATATTTGAATGTCGTAGTGTCTGTGTTGCTATAGTGGTAATTGATGCCACTGACAAGATTTGTCGTAGGAAGTCCACGAAAAGACCTAATGTTCGCCGCGTCATAGCACAACACGAGTCCATTTGAAACTGTTTTGGGTGAGAAGTGTTGACTCATCGATTGACCTAAATATGTGGATCGTCGAAGGAGACTATAACACAAATTCCAGCATATGACGTCAAGAACGTCGACGATACATACTTATGCCGAGGCAGGCACATGGCGACCTTCGCGAACACGATCACACCCACACCATTCGGTTTCTTCGACTCCGACGCAGACTTTCAAAC
>SXGQ01015793.1_pt1 | contig 14759 bp, 9 predicted proteins | sample 3178371 | NCBI WGS metagenome assembly SXGQ01 (sample SAMN11356859, study PRJNA531348) | freshwater metagenome | isolation source: freshwater sample F1-20 | place: China: Fuxian Lake, Yuxi | collected 2017-12-25
GGTAGTAGTCTCTATTGTTCTTTTACTAATAAGTGTAAGAGCAATAAAACTACCGCCGAAACCATACCGTCAAGATGCGAAAATTTCCGTATCAAACTCAAAGGATAAACTTGATAAAAAAGAAAAAATTTCTAAATTTATCAAACTTGTTCAACCGAGATATTCGCAAACTTACATACAGAAAATTGTAGATGCTATTATGAAGTATTCTGCAAAATTCAAAGTAGATCCATATGTAATTGCTTCTACTGCGTATGTGGAAAGTGAATTCAAGATGACTAGTAGACCCTGTATTGGTATGATGCAACTAGTCAGATCATCAATAAGGTATTACGATCCCAAAAGGGTTTATGATCCTCACACTATTGATGGCAATATAGCAATTGGAACAATAGAATTATCTAAGCATCTGCAAAGATATTCTAGAGGCAATCTTCCTAACAGAACAGCGTACAGAAATATGTATCGTTCATATAATGGTTCTTATTTGAAAAATAGATATTCTATAAAAACTATGCTTGTTCAGAATAGATTAGAAAATCTACCAATTGAATCAATAAAGGCTAAACTCAGGAAAGGGCCAATTTGGAAATAAAAAAAAGAGGGGAGATTTCTCTCCCCTCTTTTTTGATGTCAGTAAGATTAAATACCGCCAGCAGTATTTGTAAATCTATTCCAACCAGAAGGATATCTACCAAGAGTAGAAGTCACTGCAGTACCTGCATTTACTAATGTTACATCAGAAATTAATCTGTTTAACTCATATGCAACTTTCTCCATCTTAGATTGAAGATTGTTGTACGAAATACCAGAAAGGGCAACAGCAATTTCTTTCTCGGTAGCAGTAATTGATGATACTGCAGTTCCGTAGTTTGTGATGAGTGTTGACAAATTGGCTTGGATTAAGTCAAAATCCTCAAAAGTTGATGACCCAATTGCTGGTACACCAAATTTTACGTCAGTAGGATATTTTGCTGCAGAGTTAAAAGTGACAGTTGTTGTATCGTTTGGGCCAGAGCCAAAACCAATAGTGGTGTCCTTTAATTCTTGATATGTTGTTAAGTTGTTCCAAAGGTATGAGCCTGGATCGTTAGTAGTACCATTGGCTGATCTTGCTGTACCTTTGTATAAACTTGATGGATATGTTGGCATATTAGTACTCCTTATACCTTATCATTTTCTTCGAAGAAACAAAACTAAAAAACATATTTTTTGTTTTCAATAGATCTATTTTGTTTCTTCGAAGTTTATTCCTTCTTAATATCCGCCAGCAGTATTAGTTAATCTATTCTTTCCTGACGGGTATGTTGATGTGAGTCCAATACCTGGGAATGTTGCAGAGAATCCTACAGTGTTCATTCTGTCAATATCTGCTTTAAGTCTTGACATTTCGAGGCTAACTTTCTTGAACTTTCTGTAAACATTTTGAAGGGTTAAGATGTTTGAAGAAGCCATCCATTTAAGTCCTTCAGTGCTTACACTTGCGAAAGATGTTTCAAGACCAGCAATGTCATATTGGATTGTATTTAACATAGATCTGAAGTCAGCAACAAATTGTGTAGCATTTGTCAATTCCGCAGTACCTACATTAACATCAGTAGGATAATGTGCAGCGCTTGGATATAATACAGTAGTACCTAAAGCAGCAAAAGTGATGCTCGATGTGCCTACTATCATTGGTTCTTCAGAACTTAGATACCATTTTGTATTTGCATTTGTTGAACCAAGTGAAAGAGAAAATATAGTATTTCTTTTTAATTCAGCGTCTTCATCAAATCTGGTGTCTCTTGTAAGAACATATGATGTTGCTGTACCACCTGTCGCAGAAACTACATATATACCATTGTGAACAGCATTTGATTGATCTTTGACAAGAACAGTCATAGAGGTAGATGCTTGTGCAAAAGTTGTTCCGTCAACTACAATTGTGCCAGCAGTACCTGCTGTGAATACGCCACTAGCATATGCAGGAGAGTTGGGTAAAGTGGCTCCTGTGCCTGCAGAAATTGCGAAACCAGCAGTTGACATAGCATTTGGCTCATTGTCAAGTCTAAACTCAAATCTGCTCGTGTAGTTATTTACAGATCTTACACCTGGTGCAACTCCCAATAATAGCGAAGATGGATAAGTTGGCATTATACAAACTCCTTAAATGATTTCATCATCTTAGAAACCAAACCGATTTATAATTTTTTCTTTCAATATTGCAAAGATAACTTCCTTTTTGGCATTTCATAAAAGTTTAGGGAGTACGTGTAATGAATATTATCTATATCGCCTAATATCTGTAAAAAAACTTACAGTCAACACGTTATGATTTGTCCAATTTTACTAGCAAATGTCTGATTTTTACATAGTACCCCCTAGACTAATAGTTGGTTCTCTACAAAGATCTAACGTAGTAACATCTCTTAATACTTTAAGAGGAGATTTATCGTTCAAGGTTAATCCTGATACTGGTCTTACTCTTAATATAAATAGTGGTGTCTTTACTTTTTCTATAACTCCAGATTTTTATATAAAAAAATCAGGGGATATTGTTCCGTCTAATATTATTTTCCAACCTGATGCTGGAAAATATGGACTCGCAGTAGGTTCTGGACCATCAGATCCAGGCACTGGTGTAAGCGGCGCATTATATTTCAACACATCATACAATGTATTAAAAGTTTATAATGGCTCCACTTGGAACGAAATTGCTTCAACTGGCACTTCAGGCATCACTCAAACTTTTGCTGACAACAGATATTTAAGGCTTGATGGCGGTAATGTTCCTACTGCTGCTATATCAATGGGCAGCCAGTTTTTACGTTTTGCAAACCTAACTACAAGAGTCACCGCTGGTACTGCTGGACAAGTTTATTATAATACAGACACAAATAAACTTGATCTTTACAATGGAAGTTCTTGGGTTGCAGTTGGTTCAGGTATTACTAGCATATCTGCTGGAACTGGAATTTCTCTTTCATCAAACCCAATAACAACTTATGGCACAGTTTCAGTAAATGAAGCATACAATTTCAACTGGACTGGAACACACACTTTTTCTCAGCCAATTACATTTTCAGCAAATCAAACTTTTGATGCAAGTAAACTAACCATTGCTTATGAAGTCGCTGGAGATTTGCTTAAATTTGATGGATTGAATTGGGCAAGACTTCCTAAAGGTTCACCTCATCAAATACTATCTGTTGCTTGTTGTTCAGATGATTTAGAATATGTAAGTTTAGTTGCTGGAAGCGGAATTGCAATTTCGTTTGCGCCAGGTCAAGCAATATTTACTTCAACAGGTGGCACAGGTGGAGGAAGCGGCACTGGCAATAGTGTTTATATAAGCACGGACCCGCCTCCATACACTGCTACAGTTGGTGACTTGTGGTGGGACTCTGACAGTGGCGGTCTCAATATTTACTACAGTGATGGAGATTCAACTCAATGGGTTGAAGTAAACAGTTTTGTAGGTGGCATAGATCCAATACAAAATATTTACGGAATCACTTCTATAAATGGTCTAATTGGTTACACACAATATTTTAACACTGGAACGTCAGGCGTTAATTTTAATATAAGTTCAGTTGGCGATACACACACATTCAATATACCTATTGCTGGCGCTGGAAAAACTGGATTAATTACCGGAATGCCGCAAATTATTGCTGGCACAAAAACATTTTCAAATGGCATAGTTTCTTCCGCTGGTGCAACAGTTTATGGTTCCTTACATTTACCAGACAACCCGTTATTAGCACTTTACGGAGGTACAGGATATTCCTCATATACAAAAGGGGATTTGCTAGTAGGCCTTGGTAACACATTTTTCAAGTTACCAGTAGGAACAAATTCATTTGTAATAAAAGCAAACTCTAACTTACCATCAGGTTTGGGGTGGACTTCTTTATCAAGTGCCATAGTTTCTGTTGCAGCACCAACTCCAGCATATTTAGGTGACTTGTGGTGGAATTCAGAAGATGGTTCACTTAATATTTATTACACTGATGGAGATTCAGACCAATGGGTTGAAGTAGGTAATGCGCCTTCTCAAGGAGCATCAGGTTCATCCACTATAGTATCTGCATCATATTTTATTGCATCGTATGGCTATTTAGAAACTGTATATGATTATGGTACTACTTCTGGTTCAATAACATTAAATTGGAATAACGGCAGTATGCAAAAAATAACTTTAAATGGCGCTATGACTCTCAATGTTCCTACAAATATGCAAACTGGTTCGACCTTAAAATTTATAATAAGACAAAACGCAGCAGGCAATCAACTTATGACTGCGAATCCTGCACTTAAATTTAAGGGCGGTAATAAGACTTTATCTACATCTGCTAATGCTATAGATATGATAAAGATTTATTATGATGGGACAACTTACCTGTGTGATTTAGATTTGGCTTACTCATAAAGAAATATTTTGTATGAAAAACTCAGAATATCTTAATAGACTTTACCTTTTTGTGAATATATAATGGCAGCACTTAATTTTCCATCATCTCCTATATTAAATCAAATATTTACTGCAAATGGTAAATCTTGGAGATATGACGGCTCTAGTTGGAAAACATTTTATGTTTTAGGTGTTCCAAGTGGCGGTACTGGCAATACTGCATACAATTTAGGTGATATATTGGTTGGCGCTGGTACGTCTATGTTTGCGTTACCAGTCGGTTCCAATGGTTACGTTCTTACTTCGGATAACACTGCTCCATTTGCTATCTCTTGGCAACCAACTGCTGCTACTGGAATAACAACCTTAAATGGAATAAGCGCTGGGCTGCAATATTTAGTTCCTGGATTTTCTGGCGCTACATTTAATATATCTTCATTTGGGTCAACTCATACAGTCAATATCCCAATTGCTGGTACAGGAGCCACAGGTTTAGTTTCAACACTGGCACAGTCATTTGCTGGTGTAAAGACATTTACTAACGATGTAATTTTATCGTCTAGTACAGTATCTTCATCTACTTCTTCCGGTGCATTCACGGTTACAGGAGGAGTAGGAATTGGTGGTAGTCTTTATGTCAACTCTGCTTCGAATATTGCTGGAGTTGTTTTAAATAATTCAGTTATTACAATAGGGTCTTGGGCAGGTTCTCTAATAACTGGTCTTTATGGTGGGACTGGTTATTCATCATATACAAAAGGTGACATCCTAGTTGGATCTGGTGGCACTTTTATAAAATTACCTGCCGGAACTGATGGATACGTTTTAGGAGCAGACTCTTCAAGGCCATCTGGTTTAGGGTGGACAACAGTAAGTGCAGTCACAGTAAGTGACACTGCTCCAGCGGCCCCTAAATCAGCAGACCTTTGGTACAACTCACTAGATGGCGGATTATTAATCTATTATGCGGACGGTACATCTTCTCAATGGACTGAAATTAACTTAGGCAGTGGAGTTGACTTAACACAGCAAATTAATATTACAAATATTACTAATTCAACAAGTACAACATCTGGTGCTTTAGTAATAAATGGCGGACTTGGAGTAAGCGGAGATATCTATGCTAATTCCTTTAATATTTCAAACTTTAACTCATTACAAGCAGGCATTTTTACTGCTTCATCAACTACAGCTAATCAAGTAGCATTTACATTTTCTTCTTCATCTTACAGAAGTGCTAAAATTTGGGTTCAAACTTCAAGCCCTTCTAGTTACCAAATTGATGAAATTGTAGCAATTCATAATGGTAGCTCTGCTTTCATTACTCAATTTGCTTCAGTTGACACAGCAGGTATTGCAAGCACATTCGATGCAGATATAAGTGGAGGAAACTTTAGACTTTTAGTCACACCAACTTTGAGTAATACAACTTATAACATAAGTTGCTTGGGAATTAGGGCATAATATGGCAAATAAAATTGACTTTAAAATAGGACCAGGGATTGGTATCAGTGCAAATTCTTTGTATGTTGTTAGTACAAGTGACGGAGCTATAAACTCAGGTGCTGTTATTATCAAGGGAGGAGCGAGTATTGGCAGAACTCTTTCTTTGAGTGGTAGTCTTTTATTGCAAAATGGTTCAAATTATACTGCCCTTAAGTCTTCTGCATCTTCAAACACAACATACACACTTCCAAGTCAATACCCTTCTATAGGTACTTCAGTTTTACAATCCGATACTACTGGACAAATGACTTGGGTTCCTATGGTTGCTTCAGCTGGAGGAGGTTCCGGTTCTGGTACTGTTGATTATGGCTTACAATACAGTTTAGCAACGTATCCTTCAGCTGGCACGTTAGTTACAAATTCTGATGTAAGTTACAATCCTATCACAACAAAATTATCTTTCAGTAATATAACATTTGTTGGAAATGGTAATTCTGCAATATCAATTTCTGGTGTTGGAAATGGTGGACAAATTCTTACAACTTGGAGCACGTTAAACTCTGGATTGTCATTAGATGCATTAAATGCTTCTCTGAGAATTGTCGGTGACTCAAATGCAGGTACTACACTTGTAGACTTTGGTGTATATGACAACTCAGGTTTTCCTACCGGAAACTGGAATTCAAAATATTTATTTCCCAAAAGTACAAGTGCAGTATTCGTAAATGGTCTTTCTATTACAAATACAACTGCATCTACAAGTTCGTCATCTGGAGCACTCACTGTTTTAGGTGGTGTTGGAATAGGGCAAACTCTTTTCACTTCTTCATCATATGCGAACTCCTTATCTGGAGTAGTTTTAAATAATAGTGTTATAACTTCAGGAACTTGGGCAGGTAGTACGATTACTACACTTTATGGTGGTACTGGTCTATCAGCATTTACAAAAGGCGATTTACTTGTAGGCTTAGGAGACACTCTTTACAAACTCCCTGTTGGCACACAAGGCCAACTTTTGCAAGCTTTCTCAAGTACAACTTCGGGATTGGCTTGGACATCAATAACACCTCCAACATATGGTGCATTTTATAGCACACAAACTCAAATAGTTGCAGGTAGTGGAGTTAGCACTCCAATCACATTAAATGCTACCTTTGAAGCATATAACACTCAAATATATGGTGGTTCGGGAACATCATCCAGAATTCAAATACAAACATCTGGAACATATAACATTCAATTTTCAGCACAAATTAATTTAGCAAATGGAAACCAGCCAAAAAAAGGCGATATATGGTTTCGTATCAACGGAGTAGATGTACCTTTATCAAATACTCAAATGTCTATTACAGGTAAAGATTACGAAACTGTTCTTGCACTGAATTTTGTATCATATTTTGCTGGTGATGATTATTTTGAACTGGTGATGTCATCAACTGATACCGAATACGGTATTCAGGCTTTATCTGGATTGACTAATCCACCAAGACCTGATGTGCCAAGTATGATTGTAACTGTTGTTCCAGTTACACAGATTGTTGGAAGTTCAGCAGGACTTGGTGTTAGTGGAATAGTTTCTGTCAATGGATTGAATCAGTATATTCAATATTTTGCAACTGGAAGAAGTGGGACTGATTTTAACATATCAAGTTCAAGTCAAACACATACATTTAACATTCCTCACGCAGGAATTGGCGCTACTGGCTTAATAACTTCGCAAACACAAACAATTGGTGGAAACAAAACTTTTGTAAATGATCTAATTGTAAGTTCTACAACTGTATCTAATTCCACAACTTCTGGCGCATTAGTAGTTACTGGAGGCGTTGGAATAGGTGGAAGTTTAAATGTTGCTTCAGCTACTGCAATTTCTGGGGTCACAATCAACAATGGTGTCATAACTGGAAATCTTACTGGTTTTGCGACTACTGCTACAAATATAAATGTTGTCTCTGCAAATAATTCTGCTTTACATTACATCTTATTTAGCCCTAACGCAACTGGTTCTGGGGTAGCATTATCGTCATTGTCCTCATTGACAATAAATCCAGTAACTAATGTTTTTTCAATTGGAACAGGTACATTTGCTGCAAATGGCATATCTGTTGGTGCAAGTTCAAACACTATAACAACATCTTCAGGACAATTGAATCTTGATTCTGTTAGTGGTCAAACAAACATTAATGACAATGTAGTCATTCAAGGTAATCTTACTGTTCAAGGAACAACAATCACTGTTGATTCTACAATTTCAACTTTAGTAGATCCTGTCATCGTTTTGGGTTCTGGTGTCGGTGGTACTCATTCAACACTTGACAATAATCAGGACAGAGGAATTGAATTCCGATGGTCAAATGCGGGAACTGCTACAACTGGATTCTTTGGATTTAGTGATACAGATGGCAAGTTCAGATTTATTCCAAATGCGTCGATACCTTCAGCAAATGTTTACACAGGCACTGCAGGAACAGCAGTATTTACTACTGTTGAGGCTACACTTGCAGGTAATGCATCTGGTACTGCTGCAACTTACACAAATTTTTATGGAAATTTTGTAGGAACAGCAACTACAGCCACTAATATCAATGTAGCAAATGCAATAACTAATTCTGCTCATCCGTTACATTTTAGTCCAAACGCAACAGGCTCAGGTTTGGCAACATCTTCTAACACCACTCTCTCATATAACCCATTTTCACTAATATTATCAACTTCAGGGCTTGCTGTAACTGCAACCACTGCATCAACAAACTCCTCATCTGGTGCTTTAGTAGTGACTGGAGGAGTTGGTATTGGTGATTCACTATTTGTAGCTGGCAGTATTTCAGTCAACACTGGCACTAATGGTTTATTATTTCGCAAATTAGTTGCTGGAAACTATGGCGCAATTTATTCTACAAATGTAACGCCAAGTGCTACAAATTACACTATGATAACTGATGGTGCTAGTGTAAATTTCAATGGCACGAATGGTGTTTATTTTAATATAAATAACACAAATAAAATCCAAGTCACTGCAAACAATATCAATATCGTTCCTACGGCTGATTCTACATCCACCTCCACTGGTGCGTTCACAGTAGCTGGAGGAGTAGGAATAGGTGGAAGTTTATATGTTGCGTCTGCAACAGCAATTTCTGGTGTTTCTATTAACAATGGCATAGTTACAGGAAATTTGATAGGCACTGCAACTACTGGAGCAAATGTTCACCTAGCATCTACTAGTAATGCAGTTGGTCCTTTCTATTTTGCAATGACGACTGCTTCATCTGGTTCAGGAGTTGCTTTATCTACAGATACTGCTCTTCAATATAATTCTTCGTCTGATGTTCTGACAGTCACAAACATATCAGGTACTGCAATTACAGCATCTACCTCATTCAGTGGCCAATTATTTGGAAATGTAACTGGCACTGCTTCAACTGCAACTTATGCTCATCAATCAGGATATGGAATTACTGCAGGATTAGCAACGACAGCAACAAATATAAATATTTCTTCAGCATCTAATGCAGTTGGTCCATTCTATTTTGCAATGACGACTGCATCATCAGGTTCTGGAGTTGCGTTATCTACAGATACTGCTTTGCAATACAATTCTGCATCAGATGTGCTCAGTTTGTCTTATCTTACTGGAACAGCAATAACTGCAACTACATCATTTAGTGGTTCTCTCATAGGTAATGTTACAGGCACTGCAACTACTTCAACTAATGTTCATTTATCTAACGCAACAAGCAATTCAGCACACAGATTAGTATTTTCACCAGCAAGCACAGGTTCTGGTGTCGCATTATCATCAAGTGCACAAGTGTCCTACAATCCTTCAACTTTTGTCCTTAGTTCATCGGGTATCGCAGTCACAGCAAGCACAAATTCTACCGCATCTAACACTGGAGCACTTACTGTTACTGGTGGAGTAGGAATAGGTCAATCGTTATCAATTGATGGCAGAATACAATTTTTTAACGGAGCAAACTATACTGCTTTTGTAAGTTCAGCGACAGCAAATACTGTATACACATTGCCTGCAACATCGCCTGCCACAGGCAGTTCAGTTTTGCAGTCTACATCAACGGGTATTTTAAGTTGGGTGCCTCTGGTAGCGAGTTCTTCAGGTAATACTGCGCAAAATGTAGTTATTAATTCTGCTGGCGCTGCTGATGTATTCCACCCAGTATTGTTTACACCATCACAAATCACTTCTGGTTCTGCAGTATCTTCTGATTCTTTACTAACTTATAATGCAAGTTCTGACAGACTTTTTGTTTCAGGAATATTTGTAACATCTGGAACTGCTTCAACCTCAACATTTACGGGTGGATTACTGGTTGCTGGTGGACTTGGAGTTTCTGGTCAGGTTTCCTTTACGAGAGCATCTTTAGGTTTTACTGGAGTTACAGGCACTCCAACTATGGCATTTATTGGGGCAACTACAGCCTCATATATTTCCCTGAATGTATTATCTGACAATTCACTTTCATTTGAAGGTTCATCTGGTCAACTATTTACTATTGACAACAATTTGAGTACGGGGGAGATATTCTCTGTCAGTGATATTTCAGGCTTGCCTATTATATCAGCATCAGCAGGCCAAACAGTAACTCTAAATGAATTTGGTGGAGTAACAAAAATTGGTGATGGTACTGCAAATGCTACATCTACAACAAATGCAGTTTTAGTTGTATCTGGTGGCTTGGGCGTTACAGGTAACGCTTTCATTGGTGGAACTTCTACAATCACCAATAACACAATATCATCATCTACATCTACAGGTGCATTAGTTGTTACAGGTGGAGTTGGTATTGGACAGTCAGTAAGTATTGGTGGCAGAATACAAGTTTTCAATGGTTCTAATTACACCGCTTTTGTATCTTCTGCGACAGGAAATACAGTTTACACATTACCTGCTACAAGCCCAGCTACTGGATCTTCAGTTTTGTCATCGACTTCTGGGGGTGTTCTTAGCTGGGTCCCGATGACTTCTGGTGCAAGCTCTGGCACTGTAAACTCTGGAACAGCTACTTATGCTGCATTTTATGCTACTACTTCAACTGCAGTAAGTGAAAATGCAAATCTTCAATTTACTGGAACTGGATTGTCAGTTGGTGGAAATATCAATTCTACATCAACCAGATCGGGTTCGTTATATGTAAGTGGTGGTTTGGGAGTAACAGGAAACGCATTTATTGGCGGAACAACTGTAATCCAAAACACTACCGCAGCAACTTCAACAAGCTCTGGAGCATTTGTTGTAGCAGGTGGTGTTGGTATTGGCGGCTCTCTATATGTCGGAGATGCTATTAGAGTAGGAACTGATACTTATTCTAAAGTATTTGAGAGGGGTGACATTTTATTAGACAATGGAACAACTGATAGCCCTGGTACCAAATATTATTGGCAAAATAATAAAAACTTTGGCACAGACGTTTATTCTCCAGGTACAGGAATTACAAAATACCGCATTGTTAAGGAGTTGGGTGAAAGTGGAGGGCAGGAACTTGTAACCATAGATAGAGAAGCAACACTATATCTTCACAATCATACTAATACAAGTCTTTATGCAGGTTTCAGATTTTCTGGCTCAGGATCAACAGTATACACTTTGCCTTCAGCTTCACCAGCGATTGGTACATCATATTTAGTTTCTAATTCATCAGGTGTTATGAGTTGGATAAGACCTAAAAGGTCTTATGTTTTGAGTTTTGGTGCAGGATTTACACCAACTACAAATTCTGCTGACACAGTGCAAATTAACATTCCTTATGCTCCAGATAATGTTGCATTGAATTATATTGTCAAGAGAGTGGAATACAGAAACGAAACAGTTGCAGGTGGAACTGGATTATCATTTTATATAGAAAGGCATACTGGTGGAGATGCTTTGTGGTCAACAGCGCATAGAATTCACGCTGGCTCTGGAGCATCTTTTGAAGTTGGAGCACTGGTAAATCAAATCAGTTTCACAACAATAAACTCAAGTGCTGGAACAAATGGATTAGTTGCTTCGGGAGATTACATAAGATTATACTTTACAACAGTTGGTTCAGCAGCAAATGTTTCAATATCCTTAACAATAGAGGAGCAATAATTTAGATGTCAGGGTTGTTTTTGGCAACAAAAACAGCCCTTCTTCTACCAGATCCAGCATCAGTGTAAGTAATTTCAACATAAACGTGATCTATTTTTGCGCTTGCTCCAGTTTCGCCAGTAAGACCCGTATATTCTATTGAGGGACCAACCATAACGCCAAAGTTATCACTATTAACTTCAGATGCAGTCCAAGTTGTACCCCACAAGTCAGATACACCTCCAAAAGTCACATAAGTATCAGTATCAGTTGAAGCCCAGGTTGCAGACGTGCTTTTATTATTTCCAACAGTGTCAGTACCATTTTTTGTTAGGTAAATCCCTGTGTCTTTAATAATAACATTTCCTAATTCAACATCACCAGCAAAAGAATTATATCTATCAATGTAAATTTTAATACCTTCTATGGTGGCGCTTGTAGGAACATTTGTATCTAAGTTTTTACATACAAGCCAGTTAGTGTTTGATGCTGGAGTTACTTGCAATGGAGCATCTTGTGTGTTGTTAGAACCATCTGTATAACTTAACGAAGAGTAAACATCATTTTGAGATGATGCATTTGAAGTACTTTGCCACTTAAAAGAATTTCCTCCAGAAGTATATTCTCCTGTTCTGGCTAATGTGTTGAAGGTTGAAAACTGTTTAGATACGGTAGTAGACATAGTAGATTAATATATAGAGACTTATAAAGAAAAAATGGGAACAAAATACAATCCGAGAATTGTAACTAATAGTTTAATTAATTTTATTGATGCAGGTAATCCTAGAAGTTATTCAGGATCAGGATTCACTGCAAATGGACTTGTAGGCGGTATTGGTGGAACCCTTGTAAATGGAATAGGTTTCAGTAGTCAAAATAGTGGCTCTTTTTTCTTTGATGGTTCTGATGATTATTTTAGATTACCTGCTAACTTTTTCAATCCTGATGCTGGTACTCCTTTTACAGTGTCCATTTGGTTTAAAACTGGCACAAGTGGAATGATATTGGGTCAAGAAAGCGGAGCAACACCAGGAACAGGCGGTGGTTGGGTACCTGCAATTTATGTGGACACAAATGGAAAAGTCAGAACATCTTGTTTTTGGGGCGGTGCAACAAATAATCAATCAACTTCATCTGCTTCAGTCAATGACAATCAGTGGCACCAAATTGCAGTCACATTTGAAAGCACAAGTCATAAAAGTTTTTTAGATGGCATTTTATTTGACACTATCTCCAAAACACAATCTAATTATTCTGCAACATATTACTATTATTTAGGAAGTGGGAAAAACACATCTTGGACAAATGCTGGGAATATGACACTTAGTGGCAATATTTCTAATTTTATGTTTTATAATCGTGCCTTAACTGCTCAAGAAGTATTGCAAAATTATAATGCAACAAAAATGAGGTATTTATAATGGGCCTAAAACATCATCCTAAAGTTGTTACAAGTGGATTAGTTGTTTATTATGATGCCGCAAACCCCAGAAGCTATGTAGGCACAGGCTTAACCATCAACAACTTATTTTCTGGCTTTGGATGTACTCTGGTAAATGGCCCTACTTATTCTTCAAACAACTTAGGTTATTTTAGTTTTGATGGAACAAATGATTATGCTCAATTATCGTTACCAGCGATGACAAGTTGGAGTTTTGCTTTTTGGGTTTATAATCATACAATTCCGTCTACTGAAAAACAATTGCTATCTACTAATGGAGATCCTGTTGGTTTAAGTATGATCAACACTAAATACAATATTTGGAATGGATCCACAAATATAAGTACATCTTCAGTAGGGCAAAGCGTATGGCAAAATGTAGTTTTTACAAATGTAAGCGGAGGTACATCAGCCATATATATCAATGGTGTGTTAGATAGATCTTTTGCCACAAGTAATTCAATACCCTCAGGTGCTGCTCAGTTGATGGCTATACTAAGTACATCAAGAAACACTCAAGCATTTTTGGGAAGTTTTTTAGGATACAACAAAACATTAAGTGCATCTGAAGTATTGCAAAATTACAACGCCACTAAAAAGAGGTACGTGTAATGGGAGTAAAAGCTGGACCAAGAATATCAGATGATGATATCGCACTTGCCTTTGACTCTGCTGTTTTCAAAAGCTATGTTGGCTCAGGAACAACTGTAAATGGCCTTGTAAGTGGAATTGGTTTTACGTTAACTAATGGTGTAGGTTTTGGCGTTACCAATAATGGTTATTTTATTTTTGACGGTGTAGACGACAATATACCATTTTCAATTCCTAATTTAGGCACAATCATATCAGTCGAAATGTGGGCAAGAATAAAATCATTCAGTAATGGTATGCCTTTTGGTTTTGATCGATATGATGTTTGGGCAAATACTGGAAGAATGGGATTTAACACTGCTGCTTCAGATATTTATGGTTTAACATCAACTCAAGTAACAAATCTTGGGCTTCTCAACCAATGGAAACACTACATTTTTGAAATGAGAACTGATGTATCATATTCAAATAATAAAATTTATATTAATGGAGAAAATCAATCCCTATCTCAAGTTGCTGGAACTGAAAATGCAGGCCTCAGAAGTTTCAATAGCGGTAATGGAAGAATAAGTTCTTGGTTAAATAGTAGCGCTTTCAACATTTCTATGGATCTTGCTCAATTTAGAGTTTACAAAAGAGCACTGTCTACTCAAGAAGTTTTACAAAATTACAATGCCACCAAAGGAAGATTCAGGTTATAAGAAATATTTTATAACAAAAATGCAGAATAAAATAAAAAGCATCCTCCTTTTCAAAACAATTAAATGGCGATAAATTTTCCCTCAGGTCCAAGCACAAATCAGGTTTACTCAGAA
>SXGQ01367747.1_pt1 | contig 14758 bp, 10 predicted proteins | sample 3178371 | NCBI WGS metagenome assembly SXGQ01 (sample SAMN11356859, study PRJNA531348) | freshwater metagenome | isolation source: freshwater sample F1-20 | place: China: Fuxian Lake, Yuxi | collected 2017-12-25
ACGAGTACTGCGGGGACATGCCGGTCCGGAATGTCTATTTCACCGGCATCATCCGAGACAAACAGGGGCGCAAGATGTCGAAATCCCTCGGCAACTCCCCCGACCCGCTCGACCTGATCGCGAAGTACGGGGCCGACGCCCTCCGGTTCGGGGTGATGCGCGCGGCTCCGCTGGGACAGGACGTGCTCTTCGATGAGCAGTCGGTCGAGCTGGGACGCAACTTCTGCAACAAGCTGTGGAACGCATGCCGGTTCCGTCAGATGCAGGGTGGCGCGATGGAAGGGGAGGTCCATCCGGACCTGCTGACCAGTGACGACCGTTGGATTCTGATCCGGCTGGACCAGGCGGTCCGTGAAGTCACCCAGGCCTTTGCCGACTACAAGTTCAGCGACGCCACGGCCACGCTCTATCGGTTCTTCTGGAGCGAATACTGCGACTGGTACGTGGAGGCGTCGAAGGCGGCTCTCGTTCGTCCAGATGGGATGGTTCGCACCGCGCAACAGGAGGCCTTGGCGGCCAACAAGTTGGCCGTGATGGATCTGGTCCTTGGATCGCTGCTCCGCCTTTTTCATCCCTTCCTGCCGTTCATCAGCGAGGAACTCTGGCATGGGATGGCATTCCATCAGGACCTCCCGGAGGATCAGGGTGGCAAGACCCTGCTGTCGGCCTCCTGGCCCAAGCCCTTCACGGCGGAGGAACGGGAATACTTTGGTCTGGACGATGCCGCCGACCGGGTGGCGCAGGCGAAGTACGATCTGATCACGCTGGGCCGTGGGTTGCGTCGGGACTGCAAGATCGATCCCGCTAAGCGGGTGAAGTTCGTGCTGCGTCCTTCGGGGGAGCTTCCGGCGGCCGAGGCGGAGGTGATCCGTCTGCTGCTCAACGCCGAGACGCTCGAGGTGACACCGGGGTTTGCGCCGCCCAAAGGAACCCCGATGGCTGCAAATGTCCTTGGAGAATTGTTCCTGCCTCTGGAGGGATTGGTCGACGTGGCTGCCGAGCGGAGCCGCCTGGGGAAGGAGCTCGAAAAAGTACGGGCGGAGATCGGTAAGGTGGAGTCCAAGCTCTCGAATCCGGCGTTCACAGAGAAGGTGCCGGCGAAGGTCCTGGAGGAACACCGGCAGCGTCTGGTGGACTGGCAGGGCAAGGAACGCCAGGTGCTCTCGAGCCTCGAAAACCTGTCCTCCTGAAGCGGCATCAACCAGCGATGGGGACTCCTGCTTGCGAATGAGCGTTCCCGCGCTGACAGTGCCCACTGTGCCATGAAAACGGTCCAACTCTCACGCCGCGCCGCGCTCAAGGGCCTGGGTGTGTCCATGGCCCTCCCGTGGCTCGAGGCGATGGGGGCCATCCCTGAGACTTCCCCCGCCGGTTCGGGAACCGGAAAGCCGATCCGCTTCGCCGCGCTCTACATGGCGAATGGCGCACTCATGGATTCCTGGACCCCGAAGGGTTTGGGAGTCGACTTCGAGCTGTCTCCTACCCTGTCTCCGCTCGGAGGGTTCAAGGGTGACATCCTTGTCCTGAGCAACCTCTGGAACCAGTCCGCCAAGTTCGGAGACGGGCACTACGTCAAAACCGGTGCTTGGCTGACGGGTACCGCCATCACGAGGACCACGGGGAGCAACCTCTGTGCGGGCAATCTTTCGGTTGATCAGGCAATGGCCCGGAAGGTGGGCAATCTCACGCCACTGCCCTCCTTGGAACTGGGCATCGAGCCTCCCTCTACCGGGGTGGACGTGAACGTCGGGTTCACCCGGCTCTACGGAGCCCACATCGCCTACAGCACGCCGACCACACCGCTGGCGAAGGAGATCAATCCGAAGCTCGCATTCGACCGGGTCTTTCGATCCCAGGTCGCGGGTCGGACCGCCCGTTTCGGGGATGACCATAGCGTCCTGGATCTCGTGGCCGAGGACGCGATGCGTCTGAAGCACAGGGTGGGTGAGGCGGACCGGCAGAAGCTCAACGAGTATTTTGAGAGTGTTCGCGCAGTCGAACGGCGCATCGAGTTCGACCGTCGACGCAAGCGTGAGGAGAATCTCGAGGATCCGCTGGTCCGGGCCGAGATCGACCGGCTCGGCCAGGAGGTCGACCTCTACCACGACCCGGCCCGGGTCAGCGAACGGCGTGACAACCACACCGAACAGGTCCGGCTGATGCTGGACATCCTCGCGCTGGCCTTCTGGACCGATTCCACCCGGGTCGGCACATTCATGTTTGGCAACTCGGTGAGCAGCCGGAACTTTTCGTTCCTCGAGGCCGGGCTCGGCTCCCATCACGAGAACAGTCACCACGAGGGCAAGGCCGAGAAGAAGACCCGATACCAGAGGATCAACCAATGGCACGTGGAGCAGACGGCGTACTTCCTCGGCAGGTTGAGGTCCTGCCGTGAAGGTGAGGGCAACGTTCTGGACAACTCCATGATCCTTTTCGGGGCTGGCATGAGTGATGGCAATGCCCACAGTCCCCACAATCTGCCCCTGGTTTTGGCAGGACGGGGCGGCGGAACCCTTCGTCCCGGGCGCCATCTCGCCTTCGAGAAGGATCACCCGATGGCGAACTTGCATCTGGCCCTCCTGAATCGAATGGGAGTTCCGACCCGTTCCTGGGCCGACAGCACGGGTGCGCTGGCCGATCTTGGGGATCAGGCCTAGCGGACCGAACTCCGAATCTCCCGTCGTGAATTATCCGGTCACAGAAATGACCCAGGCCTTGCTGGGCAGCTACCGTCGCCATGGGGGAATCAACCATCTGGACGGCGTCAATCTCCCGTCGAGGGCCCGTGTCGAGGACATCACCAAGGATCTGCTGAGGCTCGTCTTCCCAGGGTTCTTCGACGATCGGGTCATCCACTCCTCGGAATTGCCGGCCGAGACGGCGCTGCTCCTCGACTCGGTCGCGGGGCGTCTCGAGGATGAGCTCGACAAGGCATTCCAGTCCTTTGGTGCGTCCGGGGAGAAGGCGAAGGATGCACGGAAGGCAGCCCATTCGCAGGTCTCTGAATTCCTGCGTCAGCTCCCGCAGGTCCGGGAGAAGTTGCAGACCGATGTCGAGGCTGCATTTCAGGGTGATCCCGCGGCCCGAAGTAGAGAGGAAGTGATCCTGGCCTATCCGTTCATCGAGGCGATCACGGTCCATCGTCTCGCCCATGAGCTGCATGGTCGAAACGTCCCACTGCTCCCGCGGATCATGAGCGAGTGGGCCCACAGCCGGACGGGCATGGACATCCATCCCGGCGCCCGCATTGGCTCCCATTTCTTCGTCGACCACTGCACGGGCACGGTCATCGGCGAGACCGCTGAGATCGGCAATCACGTGAAGCTCTACCAAGGCGTCGGTCTTGTGGCCCGATCCCTCGCCGCCGGACAGGCCCTGCGTGGGCAGAAACGGCATCCGACGCTCGAGGATCGGGTGACCATTTACGCCAACGCCACCATCGTCGGGGGCGACACTGTCATTGGGGCTGGATCCACCGTTGGGGCCAACGTGTTCCTGATGCACAGCATCCCGCCCGAGAGCCTTGTGCTGATGGAGGACATCAAGATTCGGGTGATGCCCAAGCGGGAACGGGTGGTCTCCATCGACTACCAGATCTGATCCGGGCTCCAGATTGGGCTTCGGCTGCCCCCGGGGCTGTGCATCCCGAAGTTGTTGGTGGATTCGGTTCCAGACGGGGCTGCTTCATCTGGAATGAGCCCGTGGCTCTCCGCCTCTCCCCGAATCCGTATGAATCTGTCCTGTGCCCTGACCAAACTCCTCCGGGAAAGTCGTTTACTTCGCCCGGGGGTTCCGGATGATTTCCCGGCCTTGGAGTGTTTGTTCATCCCAAGGCCGAATCGTCAATGTGCCGGTACCACAAACTGGGCAGGGTCGGTCCGCGGCCAAGGATTCAGATGCGTTCCCAACAGCGAGTCGTCTCGATGATGTGGTGTCGGGTAGCCACCCTACTGGCTGCCACCGGTTTGCCATGGAGCACTCTTGGTGAATTCAATGCCCCAAAGTACCTGAACTTTGAAGCTGGGCGATTTTTGATCCAGCCGCAGTTCGATGCGAGCGTTCAGTATACCGACAACCTATTCTACGCGTCACGAAATGCTTCACCAGGAGCCGCAGGATACGGTGTGCCAGTCGAATCGGATTTCATTTTCACGATAAGCCCTGGTGTTGAGTTCCAGTATGGACGAAACAAGGAGCGGAGCATCGAACTCGAAGCCTTCGTCGACGAGCTGCTCTATACCAAGTACTCGTCGTTTGATTCGACACAGGTTCGCGGTGCGATGGAGGTTCATTGGGAGTTCGGGCGTTTCATTCTTCAGGGCACCGACAATATCGGATGGTTGAACCAGATCCTTGGCGGGCAGGTGGCCACTGCGTACCGCAAACCGATCCGGACGCTTGTTTGGAATGACAATTACAGGCTCACGTACGATGCGACGATGAAGACGGATGTCTACTTCGTGTTGAACCACAATGAGCAGAGCTTTCTTCAAAACGTAAACATCTATTCCCAGAATAGCGTGATTGGGAGTCTGGGGAGCACATATAAACCCTTTGAACGCCTTGGGTTCTTCCTTGAGGGAGAGGGTGGATACACAGGGGTTACTGCTGCCAATCCCGCCATGCCTGCCGCGTCACCCTCGACACTTTTTGGCGGTTTTGTTGGGGCCCGCGGTAATTTCACGGCACGCCTCGATGGATCGATCAAGGCTGGATACGAGGTCCGCGAATTCAGCAGCACCGCCAATGTCGCAAACACACCGTCCCCGGCGGCTGGTGTGGCGCTGACCTATACGGAGACCTCCCGGCGCTCCTACGCGCTGTCCTTCGACCGAAGCGTCGGTGTCTCGGTCCAGGTTCCTGATCAAGCGTATGTGTTCGACAACGTGGCGTTGACCTTCATCCAAGTACTTGGGGCTGCGGGACGGTGGACACTTCAGGCGCAGCCCAGTGTAATTTTGGGGAACTACTCGACCATTTACCGATATGTCAGCGCGACCCCGATCGACTTCGCTCGGACCGACCAAACCTACACGATGTCTATCACGATGTCCTATCAGCCTAACGCTTGGCTGAAGGCCTCCTTGAACTATATGTTCCAAGGTTACTCTGCTGAATTCCCGGATCCCCAAGCAGGTCTGTACGTCGGCCTGAACAACTACCTCGTCAACCGCGTCACCCTCCAGCTCTCGATTGGATACTGAAACCCATGACCACCTCGCTTAGGCATCTCCTGCTGGCTCTGCTGGGACTCACTCTAGGAGGCTCATTTGGATTGGCGCAGCTCGCCAATCGGAAGATCCAGCCCAACGACGTCCTGATCATCCGCGTCCTCGAGGAGAAGGACATGCTGCAGGAGGCGAAGGTCACCAACGACGGGCGAATCACCTATTTCTTCATTGGCGAAGTGCCGGTGGGGGGAAAGACACTGGCCGAGGCCAAGACACTCATACAGGACCTCCTCAACAAGGACTATCTGGTCGACCCTCAGGTCAGCATCGAGGTAAAGGAATATGCCACTAAGGTCATCACGGTCCTCGGAGCCGTGAACAAGGGCGGACAAGTGCCCCTGCCTCCCGATCGCCAGATTGATATCGTCGAGGCCATAGGGCTTGCAGGCGACTTCAACCGGTACGCGAACAAGGACCGGATTGAGCTGCGCCGCAAGGGGCAGACCATCCGCTATTCCTACAACGAACTAAAGAAGCTCACCGATCCAGGAAAGAAGGTCTATGTCGATCCAGATGATGTCATCGACGTGGCCGAGACCGTTTTCTAACCGACCTGCTTCAGCGCCATGGAAGATCAAGCCCTTTCCCAGTCGAACACCGGAACCGCCGGTATCGCCGATGCCAATCAGCTCCGTCAGTACTGGCACACCATCCTGGAGCGTCGCTGGCTGATCCTGACCGCACTCACGGTGGTGGTCGTCCTCGGGGTCATTTACGCCTTCAAGAGCACACCCATCTACGAGGCTCTGGTCCGGCTTCAAATCGAACCGGAGGCCGGCAGCGTTCTCGGAGCCCGTGACGGTCTTTCGTGGAACCGTCAAGATCAGGAGTACCTACAGACCCAGTATCGGAATCTCCAAAGCCGTTCCCTGATTGAAACGGTAATCGCGAAACTCAAGCTGGACGCGGACCCTAGGTATGCTGAGAAGCAGGACAAGGTGAAGGCTGTCCTGGCGGACATACAGATCGCCCCCATCCGGCTCACGCGTCTCGTTGAGGTGAAGGCCCGCCATCCGAACAGCCAAGTTGCCGCCGACATCGCCAACACGTTGACCGAACTTTTCATCAGCCGAAATCAGGACCTCAAGGCGCAGAGGGCAATCGCAGGGTACAAGATGCTCAAGGGCGAGGCGCAGAGTCAGGAGACCGAGCTGCTGGCTGCCATCGAGGCTCTGCAGAGTTACCGCGTCGACAAGGGCATGATCTCACTGGTCGATGATATCAAGCAGGGTGAGAACATCGATGCCCAAGCCCTCCGCAACGCCCGGCAGGAGCTTGATACGCAGACCTCACGGGCCGCCGAGCTGCAGAAACTGACTGACGAGGGCAACAAATGGATCAAGGACGGCAAGGACGTCGCCGACTTCTACGGGGTCAACCAAGACAAGCTGGTGACCGAGCTGAAGGCGCGCTTGGCCACTTCGGAATCCGCCCTATCGATGCTCCGGACCCGGTACCGTGATCGCCACCCCAAGATGATCGAGGCCCTCAACTCCCTCCAGACGGACCGGGAGAAGCTGAAGCTCGAGGCACAGCGTGCCTTCGACGCCATACTGACTTCCTATCAGGTTGAGAAGGCCCGCGAGGACCAGGCCCTCACTCGATACCGGCAGGCCGAGAAACGCATCACCGAACTCAATGCTGCGCGGACCAAGTTCGATGTTTTGACACGGCAGAAAGAGCGCGCCGAGTTCATGTATCAGCAGGTCCTCGCCAAGATGCGAGAATATGATCTGAACGCGAAGGATACCTCGCAGAACATGGCCGTCATCGACAAGGCAGAGCCCCAGCCGAAGCCGGTCAAACCGAACAAGACCCTCATCCTGGCCGGAAGCCTCGTGGGCGGGCTTGCCTTCGCCCTCGGTCTCGCCTTCTTCGTGAGCTTTCTCGACGACTCCATCAAGAGTCAGGAGGACGTGGAGAATATCCTGCGTCTACCCTTCCTCGGCTACATTCCGAACATCAAGTCGGCCAACATCGTCGAGCGTGATCTCCAGGCGCATCACGAGCCCACCTCTGGCACCGCGGAGGGCTTCCGCACCCTCCGGGCCGCCGTCGCGCTGGCGAAGAACGCCGACAAGCTCCGCTGCATCTCGGTCACCAGCACGATCCCGTCAGAGGGGAAGTCCTTGGGTGCCTCCAATCTGGCGATCGTCATGGCTCAGACCGGCCTGAAAACCTTGTTGGTCGATGCTGATCTGCGGCGGCCGTCGGTCCACAAGGCGTTCCAACTCCAGAGTCCGATAGGTCTTTCGGCTTACCTTGCCGACAGGGTCCGCGGTGTTTCCGAGATCGCCCATTCCAGCGAGGTCCCAAACCTGGATGTCATCTGCTGTGGCGCCATACCATCAAACCCATCTGAACTGATCGGCTCCAAGCGAATGTTTCAATTCCTCGAGGAGGCGAGCCAGAAATACGATCGGGTCATCCTAGACTGCCCCCCCATTTCAGCCGTTGCCGATCCCCTTGTCATCGGCTCCATGAGCGATGGCGTTTTGTTCGTAACGAAATTCAACAAGATCCGCCGGGAACATGCCCAGCGCTCCGTCCAACGGATCCAAGACGCCGGAATTCACATCATCGGATTGGTTCTGAACGACATCGATTTCGAAGGCAAGGACTCGTACTACTACAGCTACTACTACTACCAGAATCGATATTACTCCTCCCATTATCGGAGTCGGACGAGTGGTGACGAAGGGGGGAAGAAGTCAAAGGCAGATGCAACAAAGGCAGGTGGCTGATCCAATGGATGGTTGGGCGTTGATCAGCTCGCGACCCGGGTCGGGACCTGACACGCCACAAACCGGTTCCAGCCACTGTCAGCCGGTGACGATTTGAACCGCTTCCATCTCACCCGCTTTTCTTCCTTGTTGTTGTTCCTCTGCTTGAGTCTTCACATGAAATCTTGGACTCCTTCAGTCCGCGAGGAGGAAGCGGAGGTCGTCGAGGGTCAGGCTCTGGGCGAACTTCTCCTCGCCGAGGATGTCGTTCGCGAGCTGTGACTTCTGACGCTGCAGCGCCCGGATCTTCTCCTCGACTGAGTCCTTGATGAGCAACCGGTAGGCGATGACCTTTTGGGTCTGTCCGATGCGGTGGCTGCGGTCGATCGCCTGGGCCTCCACGGCTGGGTTCCACCAGGGATCGAACAGCACGACGTAGCTGGCGGCGGTGAGGTTGAGTCCGAACCCGCCCGCCTTGAGCGAGATGAGGAACACGGCAGCTCCGTCGTGGTTCTGGAACTGGCGGACGAGTTCCCCGCGTTTCTCGGTGCCGCCGACGAGGTAGTAGGTGGACCAGCCGCGGGACTCGATGGAGTCCTTGAGGAGATCGAGCATCTCGACGACCTGGGAGAACACGAGGACCTTCTGTCCTTCCTCCATCAGCGGCTCGAGCGTCTCCAGCAGCGCCTCTGCCTTGGCGCTCTCGGCCTTGGAATCGGGCTTCGCCAGCCTGGGATGGCAGCAGATCTGGCGGAGACGCAGGAGCGAGGTAAGGAAATTGAACCGGTGCTTGGCGAGAGCGGTCGGGGTATTCACCCGCAGCAGCATCGCCTGGGCGCGCTTCAGCTCGGCCTTGTAGAGCGTCTTCTGCTCGCCCTCCAGGTCGCAGAACAGGTCTTCCTCGATCCGGTCGGGGAGGTCCTTGGCGACCTGGGATTTGGTCCGTCGCAGCAGGAACGGTCGGACGCGTGCGGCGAGGCGTTGTCTGGCCAGTGGATCGCCCTTCGACTCGAACAGTCGGGTGAACTCGTTCCGGCTGCCCAGGGCGCTGGGCATGGCGAAGCTCATTAGGCTCCAGAGATCGAGGAGCTTGTTCTCGATGGGTGTGCCCGAGAGGACCAGCCGGTGGTGCGACTGGAGCCCCCGCGCGAGCTGGGCAGTGATACTGGAGGGGTTCTTGATGTACTGGCCCTCGTCTAGGATCACGGCCCCGAACCGGATCTGACTCAGAGCCTCCCCAACCGTCCGCAGCTGGTTGTAGTTAATGATGTGCAGGTCCGCGGTGCCGATCAGCGCGGGCAGGTCCTTCACCTTCTCGCTACGCCAGACGGCGACTCGGAGGTGCGGCACGAAGCGCTCCGCCTCGGCGCGCCAGTTGTCGGTAACGGATTTTGGACAAATGACCAGGACCATGGTGGATGCCGCCTGGGTGTCCACCGTGACCTCCCCTGCGGCTCCTTTGGCACCCCGTTTCTTCCTGGTCTCAGTGGTGGCAGCGGGAGCCGGGGCAGGTCCTGTGATTTCCGAGACCTGGGCACTGAGGGTCTCCCGAAGCCATGCGATCCAGCCCAGTGTCTGGAGTGTCTTACCGAGACCCATGTCGTCGGCGAGGATGCCGCCGAAGCGGTTGGCGGCGAGGTAGCAGAGGAAGTGGAAACCGTCCTTCTGGTAGGGGCGGAGCTCGGCTTGGAGTGTCTTGGGGATCTCGGGGGTGACACGGGCCTGGATCTCGTCGGCCCGACGTCGAATCGCCTCGAACGCCTCCTTGCCGACGAAGTCCTTCGCGGCGGAATCGGCGAGCTGAAGGGCGTGGAACCGTTGGGACTCGCTGGTGAGTTCATGGGGATTGATGCCGAGCTTCGCGAGCTGGGCATCCTCCTCGGGCGAGAGCTTGAACTCGAGCTTGCGCCAGCCCTTCGAGCCGAGGCGCACCCATTTCCCCCGGGCATCGAGCAACGCCTTGATTTCCTCGGGCGTCAGCTGGGTGTCGGTGACGTCGAGGACCACCTTCAGGTCGAACCAATCCATGCCGGCCTCGACGACATCGAGGCGGAGTCGACCCGCGACGGTTCCATTCTGGAACGAACCCAATTCACCCTTGAGGTCCAGTCTGACCTGGGGCGGCACCGACGAGACCCAGGACATGAAGGCGTCGGGGAACTTGGCGGTGACGCGCATGAGCCACCGTTGGCGGGCGAAATCCCACTTGAAGCCAGCGGGCTCCAGGAGTCGGGTCACCTCGGGCAAACCGGACCGGTCGTAGGTCACCAGCGATTCCTCCGCCCCATTGGCCATGCCGGCGTTGCTGCTGATCTTCGCATCGAGCCAGCTGCTGCCGTTCCACCGCTCAGCGTACGAGCCGTCGGGGCTGAGGGCCAAGGCATCGAAGACCGCATATTCGGTGTCGTTGCCAAACGCGATCGTCCTCAGCTCGCCCTGGAGCACGGGCTGCAGTGACAGGGTCTGGACCCGTTCGGCGATCCGCGGCGGGAGGGGGACTCCTAGGTATTGGAGGAACCTGATTCCGGCAGGGGCCTCGAGTGAGGGGGCTGGGATGGAGGTCGCGACGGAGGGGTCGAGGACCCGGTCTTCCACCGCGGGTCCCTGCCAGACCTCTTGGGAAGTCAGGTACAGGGTGGGCCGTCCTTGGAGAACGGAGAGGGCCTTTGGGGCGGGGGATCCATCTGACTGGATCAGGCGCAGCTGATAGTCGTCGGATTCGTCTGCGGCGGGGTCCAGCCGCCAGTGGAGCGGTTGTCCGGGTCGCCCGAGGGGTTCGCCATCAGATCTGATGAGGAACGGTTCGAGGGCGGGGAGTCTCAGAATCCGGTTGAGGAGGCGTCGGGTCTGCTGGTCGTCGTAGCCGAGGTTGATTTGGTAGCCGTAGCGGGCTCGCTGGGCGAGTGGCTGCCACAGCAGGGCCACGTCGGGACCGAGTTGATCTCCGTGCTTCTCGTCGAACTCCCGGAACTTGCCTGGTTTGATGGCCGACCAGTCGAGGGCCCCGGGTTTCCGGAATTCGATCAGGGGCTCCTTGTCGGTGAATCGCATCCGGAGCTCGAGCTCGTCAGACTTCCCAGAACCCTCCTCGGGTGGGGCCAATTGGAGGTTGTTCAGCAGGGTGCGCCAGCGGTCGACGTCGCGGCCTCGTCGCCACTGGATGACCTTCAGCTGGAGGTCCGCGAACCGGGTGATGGGGCGGAGGAATTCCGGCCATTTGAGATCGCGCTCCTCGGCGGCGAGGGCGAGGTAGTTCCAGAACTCGATCTCGTCCTTCGGTGGAGTGGGCCAGAGATCTAGCTTCTCCCATGTGTGTCCACCGATGCGAAAACCGAGGGCGATCAGGTCTTCGCCGTTGAGATGCGGTTTCTCGCGGAGCCGGGCGAAGCGCTCCTCGACTTTCCGCACGAACTCGGCCTCGGGTCGGGACAATGTCCTGCCCAGGGCCCCGGAGGTGTGGCGGGCGAGGACACCGGAGGCAGCAGGAGTGGGTGATACGGTGGTTTTCGGTCTCTTCCGCTTGTCCTTTGGGTCTGATTTTGTCGTGGCCGTGGATTGTTCCGAGAGGAGTTCGACCATGGCGCCCGCTGCATGCTCGCATCCGCCGCCGGCAGGACACGTGCAGGTCTCCCACCAGGACTTGGTGTCCGGGTCATACGAGAGAGTGGTCTGCCAAAGTGTGTCACCTTGGATGTCTGCAACGTACTCGAGCCCTGGTGCAGTACATCGGAGTTCCCGAAGGGCACCGTCCGCCTGCAATACTTCACCCCTTCTCCGGGTTTCCGTGGGCAATTCCTTCAGGAACAGCTGGGCGGCGGGTTCGTCGAAACGGAGGAGGTCCTGTGGATCCATTGGAGCACTCAGGATACGTGCAGATCCGAGGGCGACAAGAGAGCTGGCACTCGGGGTGCTTGGCCCGAATGCAAAAACCTCTTGTGAAAAATTTCACACACAACCTAGTCTGGTCGCCCGCGGGGTTGCTACGGGAGCTTCGAACCGTTCGTTTCCATCCCGGCAGTCAGCGCTATTCCGAGCCGCCATGCTACCTCACAGATACATTTTGGCCCTGCTTCTGGCGTTCCTCCCTGCCTGCGTCGGGTGGGCCTCCGAGGATCACGGTCATGCCGATGCCGCTAACCATGAGGCTGAGCATACCAGTGGGTTGCCGACCGCGGCTCCGGTGTTGTTCAACGTCGGTCCGCTTCCGGTCACCAACTCGATGGTTCTGACCTGGACCGTGGCCTTGGCAACCATCCTTGGGGCTCAGATCGCCATGCGGAAGTCCTCCTTGATTCCGTCCGGGGCCCAAAATTTATGGGAATGGATGGTCGAAGGGCTGCAAGGATTTCTTGAGGGCCTCATAGGTAAACACTTGGTGGAAAAGACGTTCTGGTTCTTTGGATCCCTGTTCATTTTCATCGTGATGACCAATTGGTCGGGTCTCTTTCCGCTGGTCGGCACGGTGGGTTGGGGTCAGCAGGGGGCTCATGGGTTCCACGTGACCCGTCCTCTTCTCCGCGGGGCTCATGCAGACTTCAACATGACGTTTGCGATGTCGCTGGTGTTCTTCGCGATGTGGCTGATCTGGGCGATCCAGGAAAACGGGGTGGGCGGCTTCCTGAAGCATCTGTTTGCGCCGAAGGGGGCGACTTCGGGTGCGTTATTCGTCCTGATGGCGCTGGTCTTCTTCGCAGTGGGCATCCTCGAGGTGATCTCGATTGCCTTCCGCCCGGTCTCGCTGAGCTTTCGGTTGTTCGGCAACATCTTCGCCGGCGAAAACATGTTGGAGGCGATGACTCATTTGGGTGGTCCGATGCTTGGATGGCTGACGGCGCTGCCATTCTATTTTATGGAGCTGATGGTGGGTCTCGTGCAGGGACTGGTCTTCATGCTCCTAACCGCTGTCTTCACCCTTCTCATTTGCACTCACGATGAGTCCCATGCGTCCCACCGGGACGAGGGAGACCACTCGGCACACTAAACACTTTCGGTCGCCGGACGGTGGCATGACTGCCGGGGCGGCCGGACAACACACAACACGCAATACTATGATGCTCGCTGAAATCACCGGTAATATCCACGTCACCGCTGCGTGCCTCGCCGCCGCCATCGGCGTGGGCATGATCGGCAAGGGCGCTTGCGAGGCGGTCGGCCGGAATCCCGGTGCCGCCACGCAGATCCTCGTCCAGGCGATCCTGAGCACGGCCTTCGCTGAAGGCATCGTGTTCTTCGCCCTGTTCCTTTGGAACGGCAAGTGATCGAACCGTCCGGCGCGGGCCTTCGGGCCCGCGCCCACATTTTTCCAAGACAGCTGACCCGTCCGTATGAGCTCCATCCTTGTGCTTGCCGCTGCCGGCCCTGTTGAGCAGATCGCCACCACCTTCGGTGCCAACTGGCCCGCCCTAATCTCGAACATGATCAGCTTTGTCCTTGTGACTCTGCTGCTCAAGAAGTTCGCCTTCGGGCCCATTCAGAAGGTCCTCAAGGAACGCGCCGAGAAGATCGAGCAGGGACTGGCCAACGCGGAGCGGATCAAGGTTGAACTGGCCGGGGCACAAACCAAGGCTCATGACTTCGTAAGCCAGGCGGGTGTCCAGGCGACCCGCATGATCGAGGAGGCGCGCACTGCTGCCACTTCCGAGGCTGAGAAAACCCGCCAACTGGCCATCACCGATGCCCAGACCCTCATCGCGAAGGCGAAGGATGCCAATGAGAACGAACTCGCCCGGATGAAGGCCGAACTGCGGAAGGAATTCACCCGGCTCGTGGTCGAGACCAGTGCCAAGGTCACCGCCGACGTGCTGACGGTTGACCAGAAGAAGCGTCTAGCGGACGACGCCAACAGGCTCTTGGCTAACAACTGACCCTGTTTCACGTCTCTTCGATCGCATGAAGATCTCCAAGCAAGCCCGGCGGGATGGCCGGGACCTCTTCAAGGCCTGTCTTGTGGACGGCATCCTGGATGAAGGCCGTGTTCGCAAAGCTGTGGCTGAGGTGCTGAAGAGGAAGCCCCGCGGCTATCTGAACATCGTCGTGCACTTCAAGCGGCTGGTTAAACTGGACCTCGACCGGCGCACGGCACGGGTGGAGAACGCCACGGAGACCACCCCGGAGCAGCAAGAGTCGATTCGGTCGAACCTCGAACGCCAGTATGGCGCTGGACTACAGCTGACCTATTGGATCAATCCCTCGCTGATCGGTGGCCTTCGGGTCCGGATCGGCAGCGACATCTATGATGGTTCCGTCGCCGGTCGCCTCGCCGCACTCCAGTCCGGATCCGAATTCTGAACCGCACCCACTCTCCTCATTTTCAATCCAATTCAGTTCCGATGAGCAACATCCTTCAGGAAATCGAAGCACAAATCGCCGGGGTCAAGACCGCGGTCCAACGCCAGAACGTCGGGTTCGTCCGCGAAGTCTCCGACGGCGTTGCCAAGATCGAAGGTCTCACAGACGCGATGGCCAACGAGATGCTCGACTTCGGCAACGGGGTCATTGGTCTTGCCCTCAACCTTGAGGAGACCGAGGTCGGCGCCATCATCCTAGGCGACTACCTGGGCGTTAAGGAGGGCACCGAGGTCAAGACCACCGGCAAGCTCCTCTCCGTCCCAGTCGGCAAGGGTCTCTTGGGCCGCGTCGTGGACACCCTCGGTCGCCCGGTCGACGGCAAGGGCGACATCGTTCCCACCACTTCTTATCCGGTCGAGAAGATCGCTCCTGGTATCGTGAAACGGCAGTCGGTCAACCAGCCGCTGCAGACTGGCATCATGGCCATCGACGCCATGATCCCGATCGGGCGCGGCC
>SXGQ01121761.1_pt1 | contig 14755 bp, 14 predicted proteins | sample 3178371 | NCBI WGS metagenome assembly SXGQ01 (sample SAMN11356859, study PRJNA531348) | freshwater metagenome | isolation source: freshwater sample F1-20 | place: China: Fuxian Lake, Yuxi | collected 2017-12-25
AAATTCCTTCAGACGAATGCATCGAAAGGAGCTCAGTAATGGGTATTCCCGAAATAATCTGTCGGATGGGTATTAAACTGCTTGATCTCGATACTTTTGTCAGAGATTTTAAACCCCTGATGCGCTCTGATTGGGATATGGAGGCAGGAACGTTTCCCTTTCGGTTAGTCGATCGCCCTGTTCTTCGCAGGAAAGGACATCTTTGGAATGTGAATCTCCGGGACGACTTAGTAATTATTTGTCCGAGAGAGGAACCCGGTTAAACAGGCCCACGAGATGGCTATCCTTTTGGAAGTTGTATTGTGAGACCGAAACCGGCCGAAGCTCGTTTACCCGAAGTCTTGAGAATCGAAAAGGTTTCAGATATCAAGAACTTGATCTGGACCCAAGTGCCTCATCGGGGTGAATTTTATCAAGTCAAAATTCCGGTCTATCTTCCAACGCAGTTCGTGCTTAAAAAAACCGAGAAGCCTTGGGGGTCAACGTGGTGCTGGGACTTATCAGGTTAGTTATCGCCGCTCTTTAAAGAAATCACTCAGGAGTCCTGAGCATTCGATTCCGAGGACTCCTGATTTGATTTTGGGATGGTGATTCAGTACGGGAGGAGTTTTCAAATTAAGGCGATAGCCTCCCTTCGGATCCTCGGCTCCATAAACAATTCGGCTGACGCGAGCATGAATGAGGCTACCAAAACACATGAGACAAGGTTCCAGCGTGGTATAGAGTGTGGCTTCAGGAAGACGATAATTATCCTGATCTTGGCAAGCATCGCGGAGCGCTTCAATTTCGGCGTGGGCTGTTGGATCGGATGAATCGATGACCCGGTTACACCCCCGCCCAATGATCTGCCCGTTTTTCACGACAACGGCCCCAATGGGGACTTCCCCTAAGCTGCCGGCGCGACGAGCTTCCTCGAGAGCGAGGCGCATAAAAAAGAGATCGTCTTCATCCGTCATTTTGAGTGACATCCTTATATATAGACCTATGACTTTCAGTATGGCTTTAGCGGGCCTAGATTTATAGATGGCAAGCTACGACGCTTCTTGTAAAATCAATAAGGTCCCTGTAGGACCGTTTCATCTCCCCCGTTTCAGGGGGATTTCTTTGGGGCAAACACTTTCATGAAGGCGCACCTGATCCTTAAGGACGGGACCCTGTTCCGAGGACAGGCGCCCTTAGGATTTGGTGGACAGGGTGAAGTAGTCTTCACGACCTCCATGATGGGTTACCAAGAAATTCTGACGGATCCCTCATACGGGGGTCAGATGATCACGATGACTTTCCCGGAGCAAGGTATTTATGGAATTCATACGCATTTAAATCAAGGCCTCAAACCTTCTGCGACCGGATTCATCTGTCGGCGCATGACGTTGCGCCCTGACCACGGGCAGAGTGAACAAGATCTACAATCATGGCTCCGGTCCTTTCATATTCCGGTGATCACCGACGTGGATACCCGTGCGTTAACCCAGTATCTGCGCGATCAAGGCTCTCAGCCCGGCCTTATTTGGCTTGAATCCGAAGGCGATATCGCTCACGGCACCCAAAAAGCGAAGGAACTTCCCGATATGACGGGTCAATCGCTCTGTGGTCAGGCCAGTTGTCGAGATCGCTATGAAATCACTCACTCCGACGCGCAATTTCGTGTGAGTGTTTTAGACGGCGGTATCAAACAAAGCATTCTCGATCAACTGCATGCTTCAGGACTAACCCTCGAAGTCTTTCCCTGGGATACGCCTGCGAAAGAACTCGCAGCCCCTCGCTTTCATGGAATATTTTTGAGTAATGGACCCGGCGATCCCGCTTCCTTGTCCGGCATGATGAAAGAAGTCGAGCAGTGCATCGGTCAAAAACCTATTTTTGGGATTTGTTTAGGTCATCAGCTCCTTGGACACGCCTTTGGTGGCAAAACGTTCAAACTTAAGTTTGGGCACCGCGGAGCTAATCAACCCGTGATCGATCTTGCCAATGGAAAAATAGAAATTACGTCTCAAAATCATGGATTTGCGGTGAACGATACGAGTCTGCCTCCGGAAATCGAGATAACTCACCGTCATTTAAGCGACAACACGGTTGAAGGCCTTCGTCATAAGACCTTGCCGATCTTCTCAATTCAACATCACCCGGAAGCCTCCCCCGGTCCTCATGACGCTCGACACTCGTTCGGTAAATTCAAGCAAATGATGGAGGACTTCCATGCCTAAACGCGCGGACCTTCGTTGTGTGCTTGTGATTGGATCAGGCCCCATTCAAATTGGACAAGCGTGCGAGTTTGATTACTCAGGCACCCAAGCTCTCAAAGCTCTTCGTGAAGAAGGGATTCGTACCGTGTTGCTCAATTCTAATCCTGCGTCGATCATGACGGACATTAATCGAGCCGATGCGACTTATATTGAACCCCTAACGCTTCAGGTACTCGAAAAGATATTAGAAAAAGAAAAACCCGATGCCGTTCTTCCCACCGTAGGGGGACAAACGGCTCTTAATCTTGCCATGGAAGCGCATCACCAAGGGCTTCTACAGAAATACAAAACGAAACTTATTGGGGCCCAGCCAGAAGCCATTGAGCGTGGAGAAGATCGACAGATATTTAAAAAATTAATGGATGAGATTGGCCTAGAAACCTGCAAAGGCGGCTTCGCACACACCATGGAGGAAGCCCAAGAGATCCTCAAGATGACCGGGTTTCCCGCCGTCCTTCGACCAGCCTTTACTCTGGGAGGTAGTGGCGGCGGGATTGCTTACAACATGGATGAATTTAATACCATCATCACCCGAGGCCTTGATCTCTCTCCTATTAGCCAAGTCCTCATCGAAGAAAGTATCCTCGGATGGAAGGAATTTGAACTCGAAGTGGTTCGAGATCTCGATGACAACGTTGAAATCATTTGTAGTATTGAGAATTTCGATCCCATGGGTGTCCACACAGGCGATTCCATCACAGTGGCCCCTATTTTGACACTTACCGATCCTGATTATCAACGCATGCGCGAAGCCTCGAAGGCCATCATCCGTGCAGTAGGAGTTGAAACGGGGGGATCCAATATCCAATTCGCTCTTGATCCCGTTGACGGACGCATGATCGTCATCGAAATGAATCCGCGTGTGTCCCGTAGCTCAGCTCTGGCTTCTAAGGCAACCGGGTTTCCGATTGCTTGGGTTGCAACCAAACTTGCTCTTGGCTATCGCCTTTGGGAATTACCTAATGTGATCACACAGAAAACCAAAGCAGCCTTTGAACCCGTTCTAGATTATGTTGTTGTTAAAATTCCACGATTTACCTTCGAAAAATTCCCCACCGCTGAAAAAATACTTGGCACTCAGATGAAAAGTGTCGGGGAAGTGATGGCGATAGGGCGAACCTTTAAAGAAGCCCTCCAAAAAGCTGTTCGTAGTCTCGAGGAAGGCTATCTAGGACTCGCTGGAGCTCTTGATGGAAAACTCGATCTCGTTCAAGTGAGACAATTTCTCATTATTCCAGGTCCTCAGCGACTTTTTTGGATCTATCAAGCTCTCAAAATCGGACAAAGTATTGATGAAATTCATCGACTCACCCATATCACACCTTGGTTCATTCAGGAAATTGAAGGCATTGTCATTTTAGAAGGCCGCTTGCGAAGTTATCCAGCTAATTTGATCCCCCAAGAACTTTTAGAAGAGACTAAGCGCGCAGGATTCTCCGATCAACAAATTGCTCGGTTTGCGGGGGGTAGCGAAGAGGAAATTAAAGCATTACGTCATCACTACGGCATTCATCCGTCCTATAATCGTGTGGATACTTGTGCCGGCGAGTTTGTAGCGGATACACCTTATTTATATGGAACGTGGGAAGATCACAGCGATGCAGAGCCCACCGATCGTCCCAAAGCTATTGTGCTTGGATCGGGACCCAATCGAATTGGGCAGGGAGTGGAGTTTGATTGTTGCTGTGTCCAGGCAGTCGAAGCCATCCGTGCGAGTGGCGTGGAAGCCATTCTAATTAATTGCAACCCTGAAACCGTCTCTACGGATTTCGATACGAGCGATCGACTTTATTTTGAACCGCTGACCTTCGAGCACGTGAAGTCGATTATCCGTCGGGAGTCCCAAGGGGGAAAACTTTTAGGCGTATTCACTCAATTTGGAGGACAAACGCCGCTCAAGTTAGCCGCTCGACTCCACAGTTCAGGTGTGACGCTTCTAGGCACACCGCACCAAGCGATTATGGACGCTGAGGATCGTGAACGCTTTGGTGATGTGCTTAAAAAATTAAATATTCCAGCCGCAGAATGGGGTATGGCAACGAATTTAGACCAAGCAAAAGAAATTGTTGAAAATTTAGGGTTCCCTGTGATGGTCCGACCTTCCTTTGTTCTGGGTGGCAGAGCCATGGCTGTGGTCTTTGATCAAGAAGGCCTTGTCAAATATATGCATGAAGCCGTCTTAGTCTCCGAGGATCAACCCATTCTCATCGATCGTTATCTCGATGGAGCGGACGAACTAGATATTGATTTGGTTTGTGATGGAACCGATGTGGCTATTGCTGGACTGCTTGCCCACATTGAAGAAGCGGGCATTCATTCAGGTGATTCGTATGCGGTCTTACCGGCTCTTGGCGTTGATCCAGAGATGTTGAAGCGCGTGGGTGAACAATCCAAACAACTGGCTTTGACATTAGGGGTTCGTGGACTTATTAATTTACAGTGGGCGATCAAAGACGGTGTTGCTTACTGCTTAGAAGCAAATCCTAGAGCCTCTCGAACCGTGCCCTTCGTCTCTAAAGCAACCGGAGTGGACTGGGCAGGGGTTGCCGCACGCATTGGTTTAGGCCAGACCCTTAAGCAACAAGGTATTAAAGATGGCCAGCCGCGCCTTGTCTCGGTCAAGGGCGTCGTTTTTCCCTTCGCTAAGTTCCCCACGGTAGATCCTATCTTGGGACCTGAGATGAAAAGTACTGGTGAGGTGATGGGCATTGGAGATACTTTCGGCGAAGCCTATGCCAAGGCTCTCTTGGCAGCTGGAATTCCTCTACCGGTATCAGGAAATGTTTTTGTGTCAGTGAATGAGTACGATAAAGTTCGGTTGAAAGAGCTCGCTACGCGAATAACTAAACTTGGCTTTACGATGTGTGCCACGGAAGGAACGTCGGTCGCTTTACGCGCTCACGGATTCGATGTTCAAACTGTCTATAAGGTGAATGAAGGCCGCCCCAATGTTGTCGATCTCTTAAAAAATCAAGAAATTCAATGGGTGATCAATACACCATTAGGTCGGACAGCCTTTTTTGATGAGACTGCGATTCGCAAAGAATCTCTCCGTCTCAAAATACCTGCGCTTACGAATATGAATGCGGCCATGGCCGCTTGTGATGCCATCGAGAGTTTTCAAAACAGCATGAAGATCCGAAGTCTTCAGAGTTTAGTACCTTGAAACCAGCCTTAGTCATCATGGCGGCCGGAAAAGGTAGCCGTTTCGGCGGACTCAAGCAATTAGAAGCGCTGGGACCCAATGGGGAAACCTTGATGGACTTTGCGCTTTACGACGCGTATCGGTCAGGTATTCGTCATGTGCTATTGGTCATTCGTCCGGAAATCGAAAAGGAATTTAGAGAACAATTACCTCGTCACTGGTTTGAGAAATTCACACTCGATTTTGTTTTTCAGCGCCTCAAAGGCACACCTCAAGCCACGGGGAATTTTTCTCCACGAACGAAGCCCTGGGGAACAGGCCATGCCGTACTCGCAGCAGCTCCTTTGATCAAGGGACCCTTCATCGTGATGAATGCGGATGATTTTTATGGCCCCTCGGCTTTTCGAATACTCTCGCGCTGGCTTGATGAAGCCCCTCAGGGTTCCCCCTCACGCTTCGCCATGGTGGCTTATCCGTTAGAAACTACCTTATCTGAATATGGGAGTGTCTCCCGTAGCATTTGCAAGATTGACGAGGGTGGATCACTAATCAACATGCAGGAGCATTTAGATTTAAGGAGAGAAAGGAATACCATTCATTCAACACAATTAGCCCCAGAACAAACCCTGAGTGGCCAAGAGTTAGTTTCGATGAATTTTTGGGGCTTTCAAGCCGATATCATGAATACTTTGCAAGAGGGATTTATTAATTTTCTCAAAAAACAAGGACAAGATCCTCAATCCGAATATTCCTTGCCTGCACACGTCGCCGAGAGAGTTCAAGCCGGATCGGCTCGCGTGCAAGTTCTTAAGAGTGAGGATGCTTGGTTTGGAGTGACTTATCGCGAGGACAAACCTGTCGCAATTACAAAAATCCGTGCATTAATCGAACGGGGTGTTTATCCTAACTCACTTGAGTTACCTCATGAATGATGTACTAACATTAATTCCTCATATTTTTAAGCGATTTGCCATGAGAGGGACTTATGTTTCTGCTCGGCCTTATGGTTCAGGCCATATCAATGAAACGTTCTTGGTGACTTCATTCGATGGGAACACTCACCGTCGCTATCTCATGCAACATCTTAATACATCCATTTTTGATCCCCATGCCGTAATGGAAAATATACAGCATGTCACTCAGCACCTAAGAAAAAAACTTAGTTATCTTTCTTCGGTAGATCTTGAGCGGCGAGTCCTCACCCTCATTCCTACCCGAGACGGAGGCGTTCTAGCCCATGACGATACATTCGGTTATTGGCGAGCCTACTTGTTCATTGATAATGCCAAGACCTTTGATATTTTAGAAACGCCCCAACAGGCTTTCGAGGCTGCGCTCACCTTTGGGTCTTTTCAGCAACTTCTCCTTGATTACGACGGACCTGCCCTGATTGAAACTATGCCCGATTACCACCATACGGTAAAACGCTTTCAAGCCTTTCAAGCAGCAGTGAAAGCAGATCCCCTGGGTCGTGCCTCTGAAATAGCGCCCGAGATTGATTTTGCACTTCGTCACGAACCTCTTGCGCATAGTTTGATTGATCTCAAGGCCTCCGGAGATATCCCTGAGCGTATTATTCATAACGATACGAAACTCAATAACGTTTTACTCGATGCCGAAAGTGGACAAGGACTCTGTGTCTTAGACTTGGATACAGTCATGCCAGGTCTTTCGCTCTATGATTTTGGCGATATGGTTCGCTCAGCCTGCAACCCTGTAGCTGAGGACTGCCCAGATCCCCAACAAGTGATAGCTCGAGCAGATGTCTTCGAGGCTTTAGTTCTGGGTTATCTAAAAGGGACGGCGGGGACACTTCTCCCTATAGAAAGAGAACACCTATTTAGCTCTGGCCAATTATTAAGCTTTGAGTGTGGTCTTCGATTTCTTACGGATCATCTTTGTGGAGATACCTACTTTAGAACCCAACGTTCAGGCCAGAATTTAGACCGCGGACGCACACAATTCGCCCTTGTTGAGAGTCTCGAGAAGCAACGAGATCGCTTTAGGGCGCTTATCCCTAGATCCTAAAAGATAGCTATATCTTATAATCGTGATACCGGTAATCAAATGAGTTTAGGATACAAAAAAAATGAACGCGGCTTCACCATGGCACTCGCCTTGGCTATGACAACGGTCATGGGAATTGTTTTAATGATCGCGATACCTAAGGTCGCCACCGAAGTTCAGCGTGAACAAGAAATGAATTTAATCTTTAGGGGTGAAGCAATCGCAAATGCGCTTCGCCTCTACAATCTCCGTATGGGTAAATACCCCAACCAGCTTGAAGAATTGATGAAAACTAAACCACGACTACTCCGTCAGATTTATACAGACCCCATGTCTGATGACGGTTCCTGGCAATATATTTATGCCGTTCAGCCGGGCCCAAGTGGGAATACAGAGGGATTACCGATTATGGGAGTCCGAAGTCGCTCAGAGAGAGATAGCATATTGATCTATCAAAAAAAATCACTGATTAGCGACTGGACCTTCACGGCCATACCTAATTATATAAGTCCCGCAGTTCCTGAAGTTAGATGAACTATTACTTACATGATTTGTATATATTTGATCAAATGTTGGTTGTAATAACTTCACGCGTCTGCAGAATGCCATGAAAAAAAAGATTTTTATTACGGCTATTTTAATTCCAATCTTTTTACTAATAGGTTGTACAAAGTCCGGAGATCGTATAAGTGCTACATATATAGATCCAATTCAATATCATAATTATGACTGTGAACATCTTCAAGGAGCATTAATTAGAGTTAGTCAAAAAGTAGGTGAACTTATTGGTCAACTTAATAAAGCATCTAGAAATGACAAATGGTTAACTGCTGCAGGAGTAATTATTTTGGGACCCATGTTGTTTGCTTTAGGAGGAGACGACGAAAAGGAAGCTCAATTAGCTAGGCTTAAGGGAGAATATGATGCCCTGCAGGTGATAGCAGCTGAAAAAAAATGCTCCTTTCCTAAAACCTCAGTTCCTTATGAATCCAAATAGATTAATTGATACCTAGTTCGATTCTATTTTTAATCTAAAATCAATAAATAATCTTATGTGATCAATTCTTTTTTGAATCAGTACGCATTTTTTCTGCAACCCATCTTCGTTGTATCTCGCGACCTAAATTATCGTGAAAAGCTTTATACGCCGCTAACTCGATAACATTTTCCGTTGTCAATTTCGGAGTATCAGCAAGCGTGATACTACCTAATTGATATACAGCCGTTGCTCCATCCTCCCAGCTTGCATTGGCATTCACACGTATTGTGATATTAGTCTCATCAATTTGGTCGAAAAAAATAGTCAGTGTAACAATTGAATTTTTTCGGAAATCAAATATTGAATTCTTTTTTAGGATAGCGATTGGCAATTCCTCCATATTGTCACGGCCTGATACCTTTTTTGAGGCGGTGATAACAAGGCTTTCTTTATTCGCTTGGCTTAAATCGTAGTAATTGTCTTGAAGGAATCCAATTGTGGCTTGCCAAGCAATGGCATAACTCACTTCATACTGCCTAGTTTGAGCTTGCTTCAATGCCAACCTCTCCTCGGGAGAGATATCCGGTGGGATACATGACACTAGCGTGAGTAATAAAAAAGATAGGATTATCTTATGGACCATAAAAACCCCCTATCAAAATTTAGAAAGCTGTTTGTATAACGCGGTTATCAATGACAATATCCTTATTGTCAAACCTTATAAAAAGATCAAAGGAGTAGCTTGAAGTTTTCCCAGATGAGTTATTTGAGTACCCAGATCCAATTAATAACCATGCGCCAACACTAGAAGTAGCTATTTGAGTAGATGAACCCTGTCGCGTGTAATTCCATACCTCACCATCTTTATCTTTGGTGGCCACATTAGGAGATCCAAACCACTCTAATATTTGAGCTTTTGTTGTTACAGTATTTTCAATTTTTATTTGCACGGCGCCCAGGGTTAAATTACCTTTATTTTGACGAATATCAACCTTTTGGCATCCTAGACACACAATCAAACTAGCGATCAAGATGTGTTTCATATACTACACCCCTTATTAAGCGATAAGTCTTGCGGAAAACTACTCCTAAGGAAAACAACCTTATTCTTAAATTATATATTACATATTCAGGTTGAATTAATAGAGAGTTTATTGATTCATAATGAAGGTTGTCAGGGGAGCGACATAAATGAAATACCTATTTCGTCTTGTAGTCATTCTTCTATGCCTTTCGGTCTCTTTAGGAGCCCAAATACCTGAGACAATAAATTCTGGTCTTAATAGTTGGGCCACTCGCCTAGAAGATAAGGGCGTTCGGGTGTCTGCGGGTATTTGGGATATTCAAACGGGGACTTTTTTGGAAGGCCATCAGGAAACCCGACCTCTTATTCCGGCAAGTACAACAAAAGCGGTTGCAACTTATGCGCTATTGAAATCTTTGAAACCTGAAGCAACCATTGAGACGGAGATTCTAGGTGACTTTGATGGTGATTTCACAGTCAATAGTGATTTAGTTTTTGTAGGGAGTGGAGATCCTTTTCTTGTGAGTGAGCGCCTGTGGATGATGGTTCAAGAGCTTAAAGAAAAAGGCATTCGACGAATTCGTGGATCTCTTGTTTTTGATCAAACCGCTTTTGATTCTCAAAAATACAATCCTGATTGGGCTGGAACGAGTCGCGATACCATGCCTGTGATACAACCTTTTTCGGTTAATTTCAATCGCGAGGGCAGTCGATTAGTTACGGATGCGAATAAATTGGCCCGCCTCACGCTGACAAAGATTTTTAAGGATAATGGAATCGATATTTTAGATGATTCACGAGCTAAATCTCCTACACGAAAACTTTTGACGCTTACTTCTCCTCCCCTACGGGAACTTGTTGCAAGTATCAATAAATTTTCTAATAATTTTATGATTGAGATGCTTGTCAAGCGCTGGGGTGATGGCCAGTGGCCTGCCGGAATCAAAAAAATACAAAGTTTTTATAGTACACAACTTAAATTACTGCCCAGTCAGATTTCTATTGCTGACGGATCAGGCCTTAGTAAAAACAATCGACTCTCCGCAAAGACCCTAGGGACTATTTTAAGAACAGCTTGGTTTGACTTTGAGGTGGGACCCGAATATATTTCAAGTTTAAAAATTGAAGGGGGTGAGCCCTTTAAACTTCGCCGAAAAGATCCGGAGCTGGCGCGCAGATTGCGAGTTAAGAGCGGCTACCTCAATAACACACGCAGTCTCACAGGTTATCTTCAGTTAAAAAATGGGGATATTCGTGTGTTTGCTGTAATCTTAAACGGCCCTTCAGACGATGAGGATCTGTGGGATCAAATCGAACGATGGGCAGATCAATAATGACCCAAGATAAATCTTCTATTTACGGTCTGAATGGCATCCTGCTCGGCGGTCTTTTACTTGGATTCTCAGGAATCTTTACCAAATGGGCACAACAGGGTGGAGCCGGCGATTTGGGCGTTGGATTTTTTCGTATGCTTTTTGCACTCCCCTTTATATATCTATTAGCCATCAAGGATCCGCACCCTCGGGTGAGGGTCTCATACTGGTGGGCTTGGCTTGCCGGAGTTATTTTTGCCATTGATCTGTCTATTTGGCATTTATCTTTACACTATACGACTGCAGCCAACGCAACGCTTCTCATTGGTCTCGCCCCTTGCTGGATTATGCTGATTGAATTTTTCTTTAAAGGTAAACGTCCTCATACATTAGCTTTTTTTGGAATCCTTTTCGCTTTCATGGGAGCTGCTTTATTGGCTATCTCAAAAGGTGCGCGATTTGGTTTAGGCTACGGTGAAATTTTAGCGAGTATCGCTTCAATATTTTATGCTCTCTTTATGCTTAGTATGAATCAAGCGAGAAAATATCTTTCGGCTCGACGAGCACTCTTTAATGTCTCCATAAGTTCCATGGTGGTCTTCGGGTCCATCGGATTATTTTTAGGAGAATCCTTCACGACCTTCACGCCTCATGCATGGAAATCTCTTTTAGGCCTCGGTATCGTTGTTCAATTTTTCGGATGGTGGGCCATAAGTTGGGGTATGGGCTATATCAAACCAACGCTATCTTCTATTGGACTTTTAGTACAACCCATAGCGACGATCGTGATTGGTTGGTGGTTACTCGCAGAAAATCTTAAACCGATTCATGCCCTAGGTGCATTTTTTATTCTCCTAGGTATTTTTCTCGGATCTCGTACGGATCAAAAAACTGATCCGGTTTCTACTCGTGAGTAAGAACACCACGGTCCTCACGATAAGCAAAGAGTTCTCCGAAGCGACCCCAGGTAACAATTGTGTCAAAAGTTTGTTCTGGATTTTCCATAGGCAGACGCTGCTGAATCTCTAAGATGAGATCTTCGCGACTTAATTCGCCATCATGCATGTTGATCATGTCTTGAACCACGCGGAATAACTTCAGTTCAAGCAATTGGGCTCGCCAAATATCTTTTCGATCATCCATGGAAGCATTAATAAACTTTTTTCCTAGTGGCGAAAGGACAACTTGGCGCTTGGGCGTATCGACTAGGTCCATCATTTCTGCCCCTTTAACAGATGAAAGAACTTCTTCGAAAGGAACATGGGTATTAGCCACCACCTGGAAGAGTTCACAGGTTCCCCCTTGAGTATCCAAATATTCAAGGAGTCCTAGGACATCGTTACTTTGAGATCTAGGAAGAGGTTCAACAATATCATTAGGTAATTGGACGGCGGTAGTTACCTCTTCATCGGGTAATTCTACGCTGGTAATAATGTCGTGTAACTGATCCACAAGTCGGTTGAAGGCTGACGTTCGTGTATCGCGAGGTCGGGGCAAGGGATTATCGACAATGGTTCGAATACGACCTGGATTAGCAGTAAGAACAACGATGCGGTCAGCCATGAAGGCGACTTCTTTAATATCGTGGCTCACCATGAGAATAGAAGAAGGATTACGTTCACGATCTCTCCAAATATCAAGGAGTTCAGCGCGAAGCGCTTCGGCTGTTAGAGAATCGACATGCGAAAAGGGCTCGTCCATGAGTAAAATTTCAGGATTTACCGCCAGTGCACGAGCCATCCCAACACGTTGCTTCATACCCCCCGATAATTCCCGGGGAAAAGCTTCTTCAAACCCCTCGAGCCCGACCATTTGAATAGCTCGCGAGGCTTTTTCTTTCACTTGGTCGTCAGTGAGGCCTAGGGCAGACAACACCACGCGAACATTGCCCTCAACACTCATCCAAGGGTAGAGCGCAAACGATTGAAAAACTACTGCCACACCCGGATTCAAACCACGCAGAGGTGCATCACGATATTGCACTTCACCTTTATCTGTATCGAGAAGGCCCGCACCGATACGAATAAGGGTAGATTTACCGCAACCAGAGGGTCCAATGAGAGCGACTACTTCATTTTCATAAATCTTAAGATTGAAATCTTCAATCACGCGTAAAGATTTACCCTCTCCGCGTTGGAATGATTTTTGAATGCCTCGGTATTCACAAATAATTTTATTCATCATCAACTCACTTTATCAAGGAGTAGCGGGTTTCGGCTAATTCATAGAGACGCTTCCAAACTACCCGATTAAATAGCACCACGGTTGTTGCTAAAACTAAGGTTGCGGCTGCTAGCTGTGAACTATTCCCACTTGCACCGGCCATACTGAGGACCGAGCCGAGACCGAACGTTGAAAAAGTTTGATTTTGAAGCGTCACGTATTCGCAAACGATACTAGCGTTCCAGGCTGCCCCTGCAGCTGTCAAACAACCCGTAACAAGATGGGGAAGGACCGCAGGCAAATAAAGACTCTTGAACGTTTGCCACCGACCCATATTGAATGCCGCCGAAGCTTCACGAAGCTCAGAAGGAATCATCGAGGCCCCAGCAATAACATTAAATAGGATGTACCACTGAGTGGCCAAAAGCATTAATAGGACACTGCCAATCGCCAAGCTTATTTCTAAATAAGCAAATAAAGCAATCATGATGGGAAATAACATGGATGAAGGGAAGGAAGCGACGACCTGGACAACCGGTTGGAAGATCTTGAGTGTTCGAGGCGAGAGCCCAATCGCCAATCCTACCGGTAGAGCCCAAAGAAGCCCTAGAATGGTTGAAATAATGACACGGCCTAGCGTCATGGTGTCCGCTTTGATAAGCAGAAGCCAGTCTTGAGAGGTGAGAGGGGCAAGAAGTCTAAAAATTTTGATACTTCCGATACCTATCGTGATGAGGACAGCTAGTAAAAAGAAGAAGCTTACTCTAGGACCTACTTGTTCTACAAATCTCATGAACTTTTCGAAGCGAATTGTATTGGGCGTGTTGGTCGACGGATTCAAGAGTCGACGTAAAGACACTTCTTTACGCCATTGTTGAAATTGGCGAAGTAAAGTCGATTCTTGGAGAATTTTTAGAAACCAATGCTGTTGAAGAGATCCGTTCGATGAGGCGTCATTATCAAAGCGTTGTGTCCAAACAACAATGGGGCGCCATATAATTTGGTCAATGATGATGATCATTACGATAGTTGCGAGTAAACCAAGAATGATAGCAGGACGATTACCTTGTTCAACGGCCGCAACCATGTAGGATCCTAAACCTGGAAGACGGTAATCGTTATCGCCTAATCGGATGGTCTCGATAACCATGAGAAAAAACCACCCTCCTGCCATGGAGAGCATTGAATTCCACGCAAGACCCGTAGCTCCATAGGGGAGTTCGATCCATTTGAATCGTTGATACCAATTAAATCGATATATTCGACCCACTTCATTCAAATCTTGAGGAACCGTCTTAAGAGAATAGTACAAATCAAAGGTCATATTCCATACTTGCGAGGTAAAAATCGTAATGATCGCTGTTAATTCCAACCCAATATTGTTGTTAGGAAAAATCTGAACGAAAGCTATAAGAAGAGGCAACAGAAATGCAAGCGTGGGAATACTTTGTAAAATATCGAGAAGAGGGATAAGAAATTTTTCAGACCGATGATCTTTTGCAACCCAATAAGCATACACAAATGTAAAACCTAAAGAGAGAAGATAGGCAACCAGACCTCGCGTCATGGTGTAAAAGGTGTAGCGAGGAAGGGACCAAGGAGATAAATCAATCTCAAGACGGGGTCGCATAAACGCCGTCCACTCTTGACCCACTTGAAGGAATCCAAAGAGGAATCCGAAGATACCTAAAAGCAAAAGAATATCTAGCCAACGCCGAGAGCGAAGGGAGGAAGCGAGAATTTCTACGGGTTCCCAAACTGTATGAATCAGTCGGTTAATCATAGGTTGTCCAGTGAACAAAAAAGAGGGCAGTGAAAGAGGGCTAGGCTCAGGATAAGGCTAAATAACGTAGAGCCCAAGTGAAGGCTCCGCAAAGGATA
>SXGQ01126824.1_pt1 | contig 14755 bp, 18 predicted proteins | sample 3178371 | NCBI WGS metagenome assembly SXGQ01 (sample SAMN11356859, study PRJNA531348) | freshwater metagenome | isolation source: freshwater sample F1-20 | place: China: Fuxian Lake, Yuxi | collected 2017-12-25
GCGTTGTTGCTCGTGTGCGCGCCGGTGTGGCAGAGATCCTCGCGCTTGAACCACAGGCCGTCGTCGAGGCCCCAGGCCTCCTCGAGGCGGCGGGCGCGGTAGAGCGGCGTGGGGCGGCCGACGTAGTGGCCCAGCAGCACGCCGAGCTCGCTCAGGTAATCGGGGTCGTCGCGGTAGCGCTCGTATGCCTCGGTGAGCTCGTCGAGTGCCCCGATGACCGTCTCCGGCACGTACCGGCCCCCGTAGGGCCCGAACCTCATGTTCACGCTCATGCCGCCTCCTCCATGGCTGCCGCGCGGGCTGCATCGGCGAACGCCCGCACGCGACCTGCATCCTTGCGCCCCACGACGTCTCCCTCCACCCCGCTGGACACGTCGAGGACGAATGGCCGCACGCGGCGCACCGCATCGCCCACCACCTCGGGGGTGAGCCCGCCGGCCAGCGCGAAGGGCCGCTGCGGACGATGGCGCTCGAGCAGCGTCCAGTCGGCGCGCACGCCCGTGCCCCCGTGGGACCCGGGCACCGCGGCGTCGAACAGCACCAGGTCGCAGTCGAGCCGCTCGGCGCCCTCGATGGACGAGGCGTCCTCGAGCGGCATCGTGACCGTGACGGGCACGCCGGCCGCATCGGCGACAGCGGCGAGATCGGCCACGGCGTGCAGCTGCACCCGCGTGAGCGCGCAGGTGTCCACGGCGCGGGCGACCGCGTCGGGTGCCGGGTCGACGAACACGCCCACGCGCTCCACGCCGTCCGGGACCTCGCGCATCACGGCGATCGCGCGGTCGGGGTCGAGGGCCCGCGGCCCGTGCGGCGTCAGGACGGCGCCGACCGCCCACGCCCCCGCGAGGACGCAGGGCTCCACGTCCGCGGGATGGGTGACCCCGCAGAACTTGATGCGCTGATCGGGCAACACGTGCTGCAGAGTAGTCCGCCCGGGGCCGGGGCCGCGGTACACTCCCCCGGATGCCCTGCGTTCCGTGCACCACAGCGACGAGGAGACTCGACGATGGCGAGCCTTCCCAACATCCGTCGCCACGCCAGGCGGACCTCGCCGTCCGCCCTGGTCGCCCCTGAGCGCGACCGGCCGGACGTCCAGCGCCTCGAGGCCCACGGCCTCACCTGGCTGAACATCGAGGAGCCCACGGACGCCGAGACGGCGTGGCTCGCCGAGCACCAGGACTTCCACCCCCTCGATCTCGAGGATGTCCTCTCGCGCCGTCGCCAGCGCTCGAAGATCGACGAGTACGACGACTACGTGTTCCTGGTGCTGCACTTCCCGCGCTTCGACAAGCGCACGGGGCGCCTGCAGGCCACCGAGCTCAACGTGTTCATCGGCCCCGGGCTGCTCATCACCATCCCCAAGGAGCCGCTCAAGCCCATCTCGGCGCTCTGGTCGCGGTGCGAGCAGCGCGACGACGCGCGGTTCGACTTCATGTCGAAGGGCTCGGGCTTCCTGCTCTACGAGATCGTCGACCAGATGTTCGACTACTGCTTCCCGATCCTCGACAAGATCGGCTTCAAGCTCGACACGCTGGAAGACGCCATCTTCGAGGGCCAGAGCAACGAGCTGGTACGCGATGTCTCCAACGTCAAGCAGGAGATCATCAACTACCGCAAGATCATCAAGCCGCAGCGGCCCACGCTGCGCATGCTCGAGCGCGCCGTGCAGCGCTACGCCCCCGACGACCTCGAGATCTACTTCGACGACATCGTCGACAAGAACGAGCGCATCTGGGACTCCCTCGAGAACTACAAGGAGGTGGCCGACGCGCTCGAGGCCACCAACGAATCGGTCATCACCCACCGCCTCAACGCGATGCTGGCGCTGCTCACCATCATCTCGGCGGTCATCCTGCCGCTCACGCTGATCACGGGCTTCTACGGCATGAACATCGACGGCCTGCCCTTCGCGCGCAACGGCATGGCCTCGTTCATCATGCTGCTCGTGGTGATGGTGGTGCTGGCCGGCGGCGTGCTCTGGTACTTCCGCAGGCGCAAGTGGCTCTAGGCGGTCCGACGGGACGGCAGATCATGTGGGCGCCGTGGAGAATGGCCTACGTGTCCGCCGAGAACGACCACGAATACGAGGGGCCCCGGTGCGTGTTCTGCGACCTGCCCGCCATGGGCGACGATGCGCGGGCGCTCATCCTCGCCCGCGGGGAGCACTGCTTCGTCATCCTCAATGCCTACCCGTACGCATCGGGGCACCTGATGGTCGTCCCCTACGCGCACCTCGATCGCCTCACCGACCTGGCGCCCGAGGCCGTGGTTGAGATGATGGACCTCGCCCGTACCGCCCAGCAGGTCCTGCAGGGGGCACTGAAGCCACACGGCTTCAACCTCGGCATGAACCAGGGGGCGGCCGCGGGAGCCGGCATCGAGGCGCACCTGCACCTTCACCTTGTGCCCCGGTGGTCCGGCGACACCAACTTCATGCCCGTGACCGGAGATGTGCGCGTGATGCCCCAGAGCCTCGAGGAGACCTACGCCCTGCTGAAGCCGGGGTTCACCGCATGACGCTGCTGCCGGAGGTCTTCAAGGCCTACGACATCCGCGGCCTGTACGGCGACGAGATCGACGAGGAGGGCGCCGAGCGCGTGGGCCGCGCCTTCGTGGCGGTCACCGGCGCGTCGCGCGTGGCCGTGGGGCACGACGTGCGGCTGTCGTCCCCCGGCATCAGCGCCGCGTTCATCCGCGGCGCGCTCTCGGCCGGCGCCGACGTGACGGCCCTCGGGCTGGCCGCCACCGAGATGGTCTACTTCGCGGTGGACGAGGGCGGCTACGACGCCGGGGCCGTCATCACCGCCAGCCACAACCCGCCGGCCTACACCGGGGCCAAGATGGTCTCGGCGGGGGCCCTTCCCCTCTCGGGCGACACCGGCATATCGGAGATCGGTCGCCTCGCCATGGCCGGCGAGCCCGGCCCCGCCGCTGCGCCGGGCAGCGAGTCGGTGGACGACGGCCTGCTCGGGCGCTTCGTGGACCGCTGCCTGCAGTTCGTCGACCCCTCCGCCATCACCGGCCTCAAGGTGGTGCTCGACGCCGCCAACGGCATGGCCGGCGTGTACCTGCCCCCGGTGCTCGAGCGCATCTCCATCGACGCCGTGCCGTGCTTCCTCGACCCCGATGGGCGCTTCCCCCACCACGAGCCGAACCCGCTGCTCGAGGAGAACCGCGAGTTCATCGAGGGGGCCGTGGTGGAGAACGGCGCCGACCTCGGCATCGCCTGGGACGGTGACGCCGACCGCTGCTTCTTCATCGACGAGAAGGGCGGTTTCGTGGCGGGCGACTTCCTCACCGCGCTCCTCGCCCGCCACATCCTCGGGCAGGTCGGCCCGTCGACCGTGGTGTACGACCTGCGCGCATCATGGGCCGTGCGCGACGCCATCCTCGAGGCCGGTGGAACGCCGGACGAGTTCCGCGTGGGCCACGCCTTCATCAAGCGCCGAATGCGCGAGGTGGACGCCGTGTTCGCCGGCGAGGTGAGCGGCCACTACTACTTCCGCGACTTCTCGTACGCCGACTCGGGGCTCATCCCCGCGCTCATGGTGATGGAGATCGTGGCCACCTCGGGCCGCCCGCTTTCGGAGATGGTGGCGGCGCTGCGCGAGCGGTACCACATCTCCGGGGAGATCAACTCCACGGTCGCCGATGCCGGGGCGGCGATCGACCGCCTTCGGGCACGCTACGCAGACGGCCGGCAGGCCGAGGTCGACGGCTTGTCCGTGGCCTATGACGACTGGCACTTCAACGTGCGCCCCTCGAATACCGAACCGCTCCTACGCCTTAACCTCGAATCCCTCGTCTCCGAGGCGGACATGGAGCGCAAGCGGGACGAGGTGCTTGCGATCATCAGGGAGGGCTGAGATGGCCGAGATCGAGATCGACGGCGAGCGCTATCGCCTCACGGTGGACCACGACCTGTGCATGGGCACGCGGGTGTGCATCGCGCGCCTGCCGGGCGTGTTCACGGTGGATGACGACACCAACCTCTCCAGCGCGAGCGACGACGTGCTCGACCCGTCGCTGGCGGATGCCGTGCGCGAGGCCGTGGACGACTGCCCACAGGAGGCCATCCGCCTGGAGAAGCTGGGCTGAGCACGCCCGGGGCGGCATCGCCGGACGTGGTGATCCGCGCCCGGGCCATCGAGGTGCGCTACCAGCGCGGCGGCACGCTCGCGGTGAGCGGCGTGAACCTCGACCTCCGCGCTGGCGCGGGCCTGCTGGTCACCGGCGACCGCGGGTCGGGCAAGTCGAGCGTGCTGCGCGCCGTGCTGGGCCTGGCCGGCCCCGGCGGGGACATCACGGTGCTCGGCGCACCGGCGGGTGATCCCCCCACGCTGCGCCGCATCGGGTGGGCGCCGCAGGCGTGGCCCTTCGCGTTCGGCCTGAAGGGGCGCGACGTGGTGCGCATGGTGGCCGAACTGGGCGGGCACGGGTCTGCCGAGGCCGACCGCGCGATCGACGAGATGGCGGTGGAGGCCCCCGACGCCCGCGTGGAGGCCCTCGAGATGGAGGACGTGCGCCGCATCTGCATGGCCTGCGCGATCATGGGCGAGCCCGACCTCCTCGTGCTCGACGACCCGTGGGAGTTCCCCGAGACGACCGATGCCATCCGCCGCGCCATGGCGCGCGGTGCAGCGGTGCTCGCGGCATCATCGGACCCCGGCGGGCTCGCCGGGCTGCTCGGCGCGGGCATCCACCTCGTGGAGGGGAGCCCGGGATGAACCCGACCCTCGTAATCGGCCGCATCGAGGCCCGCGGCATCAGCCGCCGGCGGTGGTTCCTCGCGATGCTGGTGCTCGGCGCGGGCGTCATCATCGCCGGCGCGGTGCTGGCCGGCACGCGCGATGGCCTGGCCGCCCTCGACACCATGCGCTCGTGGACCGCGGCCGTCTACCTGGTGGGTGGCCTACTGGTGGCCGCCACCCTGGGGGCGAGCACGGTGAACCGCGATGCCGACGGGGGCTGGGTGGGCCTGCAGGTGGCCACCGGCACGCCACGGACGACGGTGACGCTCGCGCGCATCGCCGGGCGCCTGGTCGCGCTCATCGCGGTGTTCGTCATCTGGATGGTGATCGCCGCGATCTGCTCGGCAGCGATCGGCCAGGGCGGTGACGGCGCGCTGTTCGTCCACGGCCTCGCGATGCTCGAGAACATGGTGCTGGTTCTGGTGACCGCCGCGCTCTGCAGCGTGGCGCTCGGCCCCGTGGCATCGGGCATCGTGGCGATCTTCTTCTACGTCTCGTGCCTGTCACTGGTCAACCTCATGGCGGCGTCGAACGACGGCGTGATCGGCACCGCCTGGAGCGGGCTCATCTCCGGGCTCTACTACCTCTTCCCCCGCGCCATCACCTCGCCCATGCTGAGCGACATGCAGGGACGCGGCGCAGCGGGCGTGGCCGGTGCCCAGCTCGAGATCAACCAGAACATCGTGTTCGTGCCCGCGTCATCGTGGCTCACGGTGCTCTGGACGCTCGTGTGGTGCGCGGTGATCGCCGTGGCGGCCGGCCTGTCGTTCCGCCGCCGGGCCATCTCGTAGCGCCCGCGGGGCGCGGACCCGCCTAGGCCGAGACGGCTTCGCGCGCCACGCGCCCGTAGGTGGTGTTGCGCTCCACGGGCGTGCGCCCGCCACCGCGGATGAGGTCGCCGATGCGCTCACGCGTGAGCCCCATGGGGGTCTGCACGGTGGTGGCGTGCGCCACGCGCTCCTCCACGAGCGTTCCCGAGAGGTCATCGAGGCCGAAGCGGAGCCCCTCCTGCGTGATGTCCTCCTCGAGCATCACCCAGTGGCCCTTGATGTGGGGCACGTTGTCGAGCACGAGGCGCGAAAGCGCGATGGTGCGGAGCTTCTCGTCACGCGACGGGCCCGGCAGGTACGAGAAGTCGGTGTTGCCGGGCAGGAAGGGCAGTGGGATGAATGCCTGGAACCGGGCGGGGCTGCCCGCGGCGATGCCCTCGTCCTGCAGCCCGCGCAGGCGGATCATGTGGTCCACCTTCTCCTCGGGCGTCTCGAAGTGCCCGAAGAGCAGCGTGGCGTTGGTGGGTAGTCCCAGGGCGTGGGCGTCGCGGTGGACGTCCAGCCACACCTCGGCGGGCACCTTGCGGTCGGCGATGATCTTGCGCACGCGCGGGCTGAATACCTCGGCGCCACCGCCCGGCATGCTGTCGTGGCCGGCGGCGATGAGGCGCTCCAGGGCCTCGCGCGGCGTGACCTTCGCCATGCGCGCGACGAACTCCACCTCGACAGCCGTGAGGGCCGTGAGCGACACGTGCGGCAGCGAGGCCTTGAGCTCGCGGAAGAGGTCCTCGTAGTACTCGAGCGTGTACTCCTTGGTCATCCCGCCCACGATGTGGAGCTCGGTGATGCCGAGGTCGGAGATCTGCTGCGCGCGGTCCACGAGCTGGTCGACCGAGTAGGCGTATGCCCGAGGGTCGTGGTCGGTCCACACGGCGAACGCGCAGAACCCGCACCCCACCACGCAGATGTTCGTGGGGTTGAGGTAGCCGTTGACGTTGTAGGTGACCTCGTCGCCGTGCATGCGGCGGGCGACGGTCTCGGCAGCCGCCCCGAGGTCGTCCAGCGGGGCCTGCTCGTAGAGGGCCACGGCCTCGTCGGCGCTGATGCGCTCGCCCTCCGCGGCCTTGGAGAGGATGGCGTCGATCATGGGAACGATGGTAGCGCCGGTTCGCGCTACCTTTGCCGAGTGCAGCCGTTCGCGCTGAAGGAATGGGCAACCGTCATCGCCGCCATGCTGGCGGGCGACCAGGTGGTGATGCTGCGAAAGGGCGGAATCGGCGAGAAGCGGTTCGACGTGCCCCATCGCGAGTTCCTGCTGCTGCCAACCCATGTGCACCAGCGCCCCGAGCTGCTGGCGCCCGAGGTGGCCGAGCGGTGGCCCGATCTACTGGCCGTCACCGAGGAGCCACCGCGGGTGGAGATGGCCGCCTGGTGCGAGGTGGCTGACGTGCACGAGGTGAGCGAGCAGGCCGAGCTCGACGCCCTCGCGCCGTTTCACGTGCTGGGTCCCGACTATGCGGCCGCGCGCCTGCGCTGGCGCCCGAAGCACCCGCTGCTGGTGATCGTGCCGCGCGTGCACCGCGTGGCCCCTCCCCTCCCCCTTGACGTCTCGCCCGACATGCGCGGCTGCCGCAGCTGGGTGGAGGTGCCCCTGCAGATGCCCGCGGCCGACCCGGTGCTGGATGACGCGCGGTTCGCCGAGGTGCGCGCGCAGGTGGGGGCGGCCCTCGCCGCCGCCCGTCCAGAGTCGCCTCACGGCGCCCCGGCGCTGGGCTAGCCTGCAGCCGTGCCGTACGCGGATGACTTCGACTCAGTGCTCGCCGAGCTCGCGCCCGACTGGGCATCGCTCGAGTGCTACCTCACGGTGGACGACCCCCTCCGCCTGGCCGATGCCCGAGTGGCCCTCGCCCGCGCCAACGGGCGCCCGGTGCGTGAGGACGCCGACCACGACTTCGCGATCACCGTGGCCAACACGCATGGCCGCGGAGCGCGTGCCGGCGTGTTGCGCTCGGCACTGCGCACGCTCGACGACCGCGGGGTGACCGGCCGCATCTGGATGGGCGCGGCGTACGACTCCCTGCGTCCCGCCCCCGCGCACCGGTACGGGCCCTAGGCATGTACCGCGACGAGGACGACCTGCAGCTGCTCGCCGAGGTGGCGGGCGTGCTCGACCAGGTGGTGATGGATGCCGGGCTCTCCTCGGGCTCGTACCTGCTGCTGCGCTCGCTGGCGCGCGAGCCCGACGGCCGGCCCATGACCGCGCTCGCGGAAGAGTTCGGCGCGGAGCCCGACGAGATCGCCGCCGCCGCGAAGTCGCTGTCGGTCGCGGGGCTGGTGGACGTGGAGGGCACCGGCGTGGTGGCTACCGCCGTGGGCCGGCAGGCAGTGGAGGAGATCGACGCGAAGGGCAATGAGGCGATTCGCGAGTACGTGCTGGAGCGCCCGCACTCGGCCACCATCTACGGCCTCGTGGCATCGATGCAGGCCGGTCGCTTCACCGTGGAGGACCTCATCGAGTTCCTCATGGAGGACGAGGACGCCGAGGACTGACCCCGGCGCGGCGCGCGGCGCCGGATGCGTCGGGGGGCATGCGTAACCTCACTGCCCATGCGCTATCGGGAGATCCCCGGCACCGGAATCCGCGTGTCGGAAGTGGCGTTCGGCGCCGAGCCGTTCGCCATCGGCTGGTGGGGTGACGACGGGGACGACGAGGCCGTGCGCCTGCTGCACGCCGCCCTCGACCGGGGCATCACGCTCTTCGACGCCTCTGACCGCGACGGCGAGGGCCGGGTGCAGCAGGTGCTGGGCCGCGCCTTCGCCGGGCGCCGCGACCGCGTGGTGCTGGCCACTCGCGTGGGCTACGCCTGGCAGGACGCCGAGCCGCGCAAGCCCGGACGCCCGATGCCCCAGGACTTCCGCCCCGATGCCATCCGCGCGGCCGTGCGTGCCAGCGCCGAGCGCATGGGAGGCATGATCGACATCTGCGAGCTGCACCATCCCCCGCGCCGCGCACTGGCCGACGACGCCCTGGCGCAGGCCATGGACGAACTGGTGGCCGAGGGCACCGTGCGCGCGTTCGGGGTGGCCATCCCGGCCGGTGCCCGGCCCGGGGATGGCCGTCGGCTCATCCGGCAGAAGCGCTTCCCCGTGCTCGATGTGGAGCTGGGCATGCTCGGGCACGACCCCGGGGCGGAGATCGCCGGGCTCGCGCAGGCCGCCGGATCATGCGTGATCGCCCGCGGGGCCCACTGCCGCGGCCTGCTGGAGGGCAAGTACTCGCGCGAGACCACCTTCCCGCCCGGTGACCCACGCGCCGACATCACCCGCGAGTGGCTCGAGGAGGGCCTTCGCCGCGTAGGCACCCTCGACTTCCTGCACGCCGCCGGGCGGCCGTGGAGCCTCGGGCAGGCGGCGATCCTCTGGGTGCTCTCGCGGCCGGGCGTGGCATCGGTGGTCACCCCCATCCATTCCGAGGAGCAACTCGACGAGTTCGCGCGCGCCATCGACCTGCCCCCGCTGTCGGATGACGACCTCGCGCGCGTCGAGGCACTCATCGAGTCGGACTTCCAGCCCGAGCCGGAAGCGGAGGCCGGGGATACGGAGCCCGGGGAAGCGGACGCTGCGGACGCGGAGGCCGGGGACGCGGAGGCGGTGGGGGCTACTGCAGCGGCGTGACGTGGGCGCGGGCCATCTCGTCCGCGGCCTCCACGATGCCGGGCATGGCCTCGGCGAGCATCTTCCCGAGTGACGCCCCGAGCCCCGCGGCATCGGCTGCGCGCTCCACCTCGATCAGCGCCTGCAGGAGCGCGGGGTCGAGGGAGTCCTGGCGCTCCACGAGGGGCTCGGTGAGCCCGGCGAACGTGGCGTAGGCCGCGTGGGCGCGCTCCTGGATGGCCGCGGCCTCGTCGAGGTCGATGAGCGAGGCGATGATGCGGCGGGGGTCCTCGCGCCAGGTGGCCAGGTCGTCGGCGGCCGCAGCGGCGCGCCCGAGCGCCTCGACCGCTGCCGGCATGTCGCCGACCCACCCCGCCATGGCGTCGGCAGGGGCGCGGAATGCGCGGAGTGCCGCGGCGTCGACGGCGTCGTCGACCAGCTCCGCGGCGAGCCCGGCCTGCGCGACGTCGCGGAACCGGGTGAGCGACGGCTCGGGGTCGAGGGCGTCATCGAGGCAGAGGAACGCCGGGCCCTCGAGCGCCACCAGCCACGCGCGCCCGCCTGCGCCCGGGCGCACCGCCCGCAGCCCCAGCATGGGCACGCCCGCCACGCCCACGGCGGCCTCGCGCGCGGCCATCATGTCGCCCTCCATACGGGCGATGTCGAGGTCCCCGCTCATCGCGGTGCCCTTCCGGGGCGGGCGTACACTCGGCCGCGATGAACGCCCCCGCCAAGCGCACCGCCACGGGCCCGCATTCCGCGCCCGCCGCGCCGTCGGCCGCGGAACTCGCGCAGGTGCTGCCCGAGGCCCTGGAGAGTCGCAATCGCGTGACGCTCGAGGCCACCGGCCGCGATGCAGGCGTTCTGCTCATCCTCTTCGACGTCGATGACGCCGGTCACGTGGTGCTCACCAAGCGATCGCAGTTCGTGGCCACTCACAAGGGCGAGATCTCGCTGCCCGGCGGCAAGTTCGAGCCCGAGGACGTCGACCTGCTCGGATCGGCCCTGAGGGAGACCGAGGAGGAGATCGCCGTGCCGCGATCGTCCCTCACCGTGCTCGGGCCGCTCGATGACGTGCACACGATGGCGAGCGGGTTCACCGTGAGTCCCTGGGTGGCCCATCACGCGGGCGGGCGCCCGGTGATGACCCCGGAGGAAAGCGAGATCGCCCGCATCCTCGAGGTGCCGCTGGCAGACGTGCTGGCCGCCGATCGCCTCATCCCCGAGCCACCGACCATCGAGACGCTTCGCTACCCGCTGATGGGCGAGGACGTCTGGGGACTCACCGCGCGCATTCTCCGCACGTTCAGTGACGTGGTGCACCGGATCGCCGGGCAGGGCGCGCGACGCTAGGACCGGCCGCGCCCGCGGAGCTCGAGCGACGGCCTCGGCGGAAGGTCGGCCTCGTCGGTGGGCCCGCCGGCGCCGTCGATCGCCAGGCGCTCGAGGCGCGCGATCTGGGCGTCCAGCTCGGGGATGCGGGAGTGCCCCTCCGGCAGCGCGGCGCGGTAGGCGACCACGCGATCGCGGATCTGCAGCGCAAAGTGCGGCGTGGCCGCGCCCACGAGGCGCGCCAGCTCGTCCTCGGAGGGGATGCCGTAGTCGTGCTCCATGATCGTCATGGGGCGATCGTACAAGTAGGGTGGGCGCGTGACCTCCTCTCTCCGCACCTCGGCCGCGATCGCCGCGGCCGTCGCCATGGGACTCGCAGGCGCGGCGGGTGCTGCCCAGGCGGCCATCGACCGCGCCGCGCCGACGCGCCTCGCGAATCCCGATGCCACCGCCACGCAGCTGCTCAACCGGTTCTTCGGGGCGCTCGCAGCCGATAACGAGGTGAAGCTCGGGGCGTTGCTCTCCCCGGCATGGATGATCCAGCGGGCCAACGGCACGTGGGCCACGCGCGCGCAGTACCTGGCGGCCATGCCCGACGTGCGCCAGTACCAGATCGTCGACGTGATGGCGCTGTACGCCATGCCCACCCTGGTGGTGCGATCGCGCACCGCCACGCAGGAGGTGAGCGCCAGCGGGGCCACCGTGACATCGCGCCTCGCACCCCGGTTCTCGACCTTCACCTGGCAGGACGGGCGGTGGCGCATGACGTCGCACGCCAACTTCAACCCGCCGGACTGACCGGGCCCCACGGGGGACCGCCCTCGGCGCGTCCCCACTGGCCACGCCCGGCCCGCATCGCCTCGCGCTCGAGGCGGGCGAAGAGCGCCTTGTGCAGGGTGTTCGGCGGGAACGGGAACTGCTCCGCGGCGCCGAACTGCACGAGGCGGGCATTCACCATGACGTCTCCCACGTAGACGTAGGCCAGTAGGCGACCGTGGGCGTCGCGTTCCTCGACGTCGCTCACCAGCCGCACCACGCGCCCCTGCACCATGCGGCGGTTCATGTCCGCTGCCCGCGCCGCGAAGCGCTCCACCGGCTTCCGGGGGTGGTGCAGCTCGGGCGTGTCGATGCCGATGTACCGGACGGTGCCGACTCCGGCCACCACGATGGTGTCGCCGTCGAGTACCCGCGCCACCCGCCCGGACCGCGTGCCCTGTTCGCCAGAGGACCCGCACCCAGCGGTGAAAAGTGTGGCGATCATGGCTCCACATGCGAGAATCCGCACCCCCAGACCGCGCGAAGAGGCCATCCTCTCGGCTAGCATGGAGGCTGCGCCGCAGTCGAAGGAGAGGCCGGTTGGGCCAGAGGGATGACGATAAGCTGGTGCGGCAGCTCTCGCTCGTCGCATTCCTGATGGCGCAACAGCGCCCCGTTACCGCCGAGGAGATCCACGAGGCGGTGGAGGGCTACGGCGGCATGAGCGAGCAGGCGTTCCTGCGCCGCTTCTACTCGGATCGCTCCGAGCTCGAGGGCGTGGGCCTCAAGTTGGCGGTGGAGCGCCCGAGCGACGACCCATTCCAGGGCGACCTCTACGCCATGCCGCCCGAGAACTACTACCTGCCGCCCATCGAGTTCGACGAGGCCGAGCTCAGCGCCCTGCATACCAGCCTCTACCTGCTCGAGGGCCAGTTCGCGTACGCCGAGCCCCTTCGCCTGGCGCTGCAGCACCTCACGCTGGGCCGGCCGAGCCCGCTGGACGACCATGCCGCGCGCACCGTGGCCGTGAACCTGCTGGGCAGTCGCCACACGTCCGAGGTGTCGAGCCACCTCATCAAGATCGAGTCGGCGATCAGCCGCCGCAAGACCATCCGGTTCCGCTACTACTCGATCGGCCGCGACGACCTGGGCGACCGCGAGGTGGACCCCTACAGCCTGCTCTACATGGCGGGCAACTGGTACCTGGTGGGCTACGCGCATGACCGCGAGGACCTCCGGTGCTTCCGCCTCTCGCGCATCCAGGGGCGCATCACCTTCAAGACGCGTGCCGAGCATGACTTCCCGCCGCCCAGCGAGGTGGACCTCTCCCGCTACCGCGACCGCGCGCCGTGGCAGCTGGCCGATCCCGTGGGCACGGCGGTGATCGAGCTCTCCCCCACCATCGCCTGGTGGGTGGACCAGATGTTCGGGAACCAGGGCGAGTACGAGGAGCGCGCCGACGGGTCGGCCCTGTTCCGCACCGAGTACGGCGGCGAGCGCGAGATCGTCTCGTGGGTGCTGGGCCTGGGCGCCGAGGCCGAGGTGCTGGAGCCCCCGGCGCTGCGCGACGCCGCCGTGGCCGCGCTCGAGCTGCTGCGCACCCGCCACTCCACCAAGCCGCGCCGCCGTGCCAAGCCGCTGCCCCGCGTGGCAGAGACCGCGCCCGCCGATGACGCCGACGATCCATCCGAGCGCGTGGTGCCCGTGGAGCGCATCTCGCGCCTCCTCGCGCTGATGACCCGCCTGCTCGCCGCCTGCGGGCGCTCGTACGAGGCCGAGGTGCCGTGCTCGGCGCTGCGCAGCGAGCTCAACCTCACGCAGGAGGCCCTCGAGGAGGACCTCACCCTCCTCAACCTCATCAACTTCGGCGGTGGCTGCTACGCGCTGTTCGCCCAGGTGGAGGGCGACGAGGTGATCGTGCAGAAGGAGGTGTACGGCGACCAGTTCTCGCGCCCCGCGCGCCTGTCGCCGCTCGAGGCCAAGGCGCTGCTCTGGGCACTCGACTTCGTCGGTGGTCGCCTGCCACTGGTGGGCGAGGAGTCGCTGGCGTCCGCCCGCCGCAAGATCGAGGACGCCGTCGGCGAGGCATCCACCACCGGCGTGGAGCTTGGCGCGGTGCAGACCGCCAGCGAGTCGGTGGGCGCCGTGCTGGCCCGGGCCGTGCGCGAGGATCGCGTGATCGAGATCGACTACTGGACCGAGTCGCGCGGCGAGGTGACCAAGCGCGTCATCGAGCCCCACATGCTCATGAACTCGCGCGATGCCTGGTACCTCGTGGCGTTCTGCCGCAAGGCCGGCGAGCAGCGCACCTTCCGCCTCGACCGCATCCGCGGCGCCACCCCGCTCGACGAGGTGTTCGAGCGCAGGGTCGAGGTGGAGGCCGTTCCCTACCAGCCGTGGGGCACGTCGAGCCAGGCCCAGCAGCACGCGCAGATCGCGCGTGTGTGGTGCAGCCCCGCCATCGCCCGCTGGCTTGCCGAGGAGCACCCGTCGGCCGAGCGGTTCTCCGACGGCTCGGTGATCGCCGAGATCCCCTACGCCAGCGATGAGTGGCTGGTGAAGGAGATCACCAAGCACGGCGGCGAGGCCGTGCTGCACGCCCCCGAGGACCTGCGCGCGGCCGTGGCGAGCAACGCCGAGCGCATCCTCGAGCACTACTCCGCAGCACCCGCCCGCCGCTAGCCCCGCCCGCGGCGGCGTGGGCGCACGGCCGGCGTCAGGGACTGCCACCGCTGCCCTGCGGCCGCACGGCACGGAAAACGCCGCCCGGATCGCGGGCCACCAGCCCGTCCATCTCGAGAGCGGCCAGCGCAACGGCCACATCGGCGTGGCCCAGGCCCGCCTGTGCGGCGATGCGGTCGACCCCTGCGGGCTCGCGCGCGATGACGGCCAGCACCTGCGCGCAGGTGCCCGTGGCAGACGCGGGCACCGGGGCATCGCCCCAGGCGGCGGTGGGCACCTCTGCCACCACGTCGTCGGCCCCCTCGCACAGCGCGGCACCGGCCCGGATGAGCGCGTTGCACCCTGCGGAGAGCGCCGAGCCGGGCCATCCGGGCACCGCGAGCACCGGGCTGCCGTTCTCCATGGCGAAGTCCGCCGTGATCAGCGCGCCCGAGCGCGACGCGGCCTCCACCACCACCACGGCATCACATAGCCCCGCGACGATGCGGTTGCGCGCGGGGAAGCGCCACGGCATGGGATCGGTGCCCGGCCAGTACTCGCTCAGCACCGCGCCCTGCTGCTGGATGTGCTGCGCCAGGCCGATGTGCCGGCGCGGGTGGATGCGGTCGACCGCGGAGCCCAGCACCGCCACCGTGACCCCGCCGGCATCGAGCGATCCCTCGTGCGCCGCGGCGTCGATGCCCCGGGCGAGCCCGCTCACCACCACCGCGCCACGCGCCGCCAAGTCGGCCGCCATCTCGCGCGCCATGGCGCGCCCTGCCGCCGAGGGGCGGCGTGACCCGACGATGGCGATGGCCGGACGGGCATCGA
>SXGQ01185815.1_pt1 | contig 14755 bp, 20 predicted proteins | sample 3178371 | NCBI WGS metagenome assembly SXGQ01 (sample SAMN11356859, study PRJNA531348) | freshwater metagenome | isolation source: freshwater sample F1-20 | place: China: Fuxian Lake, Yuxi | collected 2017-12-25
GGAATCTTTTCATCATCATAGTAGTGTGGATTATAAGAAGTATTAACGCTAATACCTTGATCAATATACTTTTGCAATACAGCACACAATTTTAAATAACCCTCAGGACTGCGTTGGTCCCATAACAATTCATATTTGTTTTTTAGTTTACGGAATTCAGGCACCACTTGTTTTAGTACACCGTGTTTGCTTTGTTTCACCGATACATAACTTCTTGGTGGTTCTATACCATTAGTACTATTACTAATCTGTGCAGATGTTTCCGCAGGCATCAACGCCATTAGTGTTGCATTTCTCTGGCCATAACGCATCGCATCCATTCTTAACGCCTCCCAATTCATACGTTCTTTGTGGGAAACTAATTCGTCTACTTCAGACTTACGTGTATCGATAGGTAGAACACCATCTGCAGATTTAAGATCCTGCCAACGTGTACATGGCCCTTGTTCCTTGGCAAGTTCGACACTGGCCTTGATCAAATAATAACTCCACGCCTCTGCATATTCATCAACTAGCTCTAGAGCACTTGGATCACTGTAACTGACATCGTGTTTTGCTAGAAAATATGCAAAATTAATAATACCAATGCCTAGCGGTCTAAATTCCTCAGTAGCATATCGTGCAGCCAAAACTGGATAATGCTGATAACTAAGTAGAGCATCTAATCCGCGAACTGCCAGTGTGCAAATTCTTTCAAAGTCCTTAGGTGATTTTACGTTGCCCCAGTTAGTAGCACTAAGAGTACAAAGTGCGATGCGACCGTCAGCATCATTTAAATCCTTAAGGGGCACTGTAGGTAAATCAATTTCTGTACAGAGGTTGCTCATTTTAATTGGAGCAATTTTTTCTTTAAACGGACTATGTGTATTGGCATGGTCAACATTCATTAGATACACACGACCAGTATCTTTACGTTCCTGCATGAATCGACTGAATAAATCTATCGCTTTAAATGTCTTTTTTCGTAGTTTTGTATTACGTTCTGCACGTTCATATAGGTCCCTGAATTTATCTTGGTCATTAAAAAATGCTTCATACATCTCAGGAACGTCATTGGGACTGAAACAGGTAATGTCGCCACCAGTAACCAGTCGTTCATACATTAGTTTATTAAACTGTACACCGTAGTCCATATGACGCACACGGTTATCTTCGGTGCCTTTATTGTTTTTTAATACTAGTAAATCTTCTACTTCTAAATGCCAAATAGGATAGTACAGTGTAGCTGCACCATTACGCACTCCGCCCTGGCTACAACTACGGGTTGCACTTTGAAAATGTTTATAAAAAGGAATCACACCGGTATGATAAGCATCTCCATTGCGAATAGGACTGCCTAGCGCTCTAATACGACCAGCCCCGATTCCAATGCCAGCTTTTTGGCTGACGTAGCGTACAATACTACCAGCAGTGGCATTAATACTATCAAGGCTATCATCAGTCTCGATGAGGACGCACGACGAAAATTGTTTTTGCGGTGTACGTACACCAGCCATAATGGGAGTAGGGAGACTAATATCGTGATTAGATATAGCATTGTAGTAGTCCTTGATCCAAGTTAGTCGAGTGTCTTTAGGATAATTTTGAAATAGTGTTGCTGCAATCAGAATATAGGCCATTTGTGGCGTTTCGTAGATTTCTCCTGTAACGCGATTTTGTACCAAATATTTCCCACGCCATTGTTCCATAGCCACATAAGTAAACTGTCCATCTTTGTCATGATTGATATATCCATTAAGTTCGGCCCATTCTGTATCATTGTAGGCCGATAATAAATCTTTGTCGTAGAATCCACGTGCAACATTCTTTCTAACCAAGTCTAATAGACTACAAGGTTCATATGTTCCATAAACTTGTTTTCTTAGGTGATAATTAATTAACCTACCTGCCACATATTGATAGTTAGGGTTTTCTTCACTGATTAAATCTGCTGCACTCTTGATCAGTGTTTCTTGAATATCACTAGTACGAATACCGTTATAAAACTGTATATGACTACGTAGCTCTAATTCACTGGCACTAACTCCAGAAATATCTTTCGTTGCCCAAAATACTACTTTATGTAATTTTTCTAAATCTAATGGTTCCTTACGACCATCTCTTTTAGTAACTTGAATTTGCATTTATTGTTTCTCTTAGTGTAATTGATCTAATTTTAAATCACTAATATTGATCGTTTTTTTTAGTTCAAAGTTTTTATTAATTTGTGTTTTATTTACAATTTCGTCATGTAGGAAATTAATAACATATTTTCCATTTTGCACATAAACTAAATTATAGTATTCCATGGACTCTTTATCTTTAAAGATTCTGATATCCACGGTAGGTCGGTGATCTGTTAAGTATAAAGTATACGTGATTCCTAATGCTTTTGCAAGATCACAGTACACATTTTCATACATCAACTCCCAAGGATTAGGCCAATTTTCTAAATTGTCCCATGTGAGATAATATTTTACAAATGGAGCATAACTCCATAAATGACAAACGTCCTGTACTGCTTGATCTAACGATTTCAAGCTTATTGTCTTTCGAAAATCATGCCATTGCCTTAATCTTTCATAAGGCATCGAATTCCAAATGGTCATTAAATTAGAATGATAATGTACTTACTGTATATTGAATATTTGCACTGTATGCTGCTAAAGGACCATCTAAAGACAAGTTGGCATGTAATTGAGCATATGAACCCGGTCCGGTTACACCTACAGTAGTCACTCCGAAAGTCAAACCAATATTACTAGTTTCCGAATATTCTTCATCATAGCTAATATTAGCAACATTGGTCAATTGAGTAGCTAATTTTAACCATCCAACTCTGCTTTCGCTAGAACGTACAACAGCATATTGAATATATAATGCAGGTTTGGTTGTGGTAGTTATTGCTGACGTTAAATTACTGCTTTGACCGGGTGTAAGACCCAGTGTGTAGACTGTGTAATTAGGTATATTACTATATTCTGTTAAAATTTCTGTGTTGCCGACTTCTGGAGCACCTTCATTAAGTGTACCATTACCTATATAAAGTTTTCTAGAATCAACACTCCAACCTAATTCGCCAGTAGCAAGCTGAGGTAAATTTTCCTCTAATCCATGTCGGTTTTTAATTTGTGAGATTTGTACTATGGCCATTTCTATATTACCTGTTTTTTATATTTAGTTTGAAATATAATATAGTTCTAACCTTCGCAACCATTGATCAGACCATCGTTCGAACTCTTGTTCACTGATTTCAAATTCTTGATAGACGTTATCTGCACTACACATCAAAATCACCCCGGATTTAATTTCTGTGCCAAAGGTATTATTATGTGCCATCGCATATGCTGCTAGTTGAATGAAATAATCATCGATCCATTCTTTCTTCTTAGGACGATTAGTCTGTTTAAAGTCTAAAATAGCAGGCCGACTTTTCCATACGCCAATACAATCTGTAGTACCAGCATAAAGTCCGCTGTAGTACACAGGAACCTCTACTCCCCAAAACTCCGTAATATTTTTAGCTAGTCCTTCAAAAATAATTACATTTGCCATACTATGACTTTGTTGACTGAAAGGATTGGTTCCCGGTAAACCAATTTTTCCGTCCTTGACGTAATTTTCAAGCCATTTGTGCATACGGGTACCGCGACTACTGGCTTCTGTGCTGATAGCCTGTGCTTGTGCTGTGCCAACTCGCCGTTTCCAATCAGCTAAAGCTTTTTTCTTTTCTTCGGGCTTGGTCGCATCTAAAATTGTAGTAACACTAGGAACTTTTGTTCCATCTGGTAAACAATAGTGTCTGCGCCCGTCTACTGTAGTTCTACTTACGGGCGTATAATTGTATTTGTTGATTAACATTAAACAGTAAAACTCTCTCCGCAACCACAACGGTCACGCTCATTAGGGTTTAAGAATTCGAATCCTTCGTTTAATCCTTTTTTAGTCCAGTCAATAGTTAATCCGTTAAGGTAAACAGAACTTTTAGGATCGATAAAAATTTTACAATCTTGAAATTCAAATATTTGATCTTCGGGTTTAGGATTGTCTACATATTCTAAAACATAGGCAAGTCCACTACAGCCAGTAGTTTTTACTCCCACACGGAGTCCTAATCCCTTACCTCTTTTATTAATATTATGTTTGATTTTATCTATTGCAAGGTCAGTTAACGTTATCATGTTTATTACGGTAATCTGTGATTGCGGCCTTAATAGCATCTTCTGCAAGAATAGAACAGTGTATTTTTACGGGAGGTAAAGCAAGTTCCTCTGCGATAGCAGTATTTTTAATTGTTGATGCTTCATCCAGAGTCTTGCCTTTTACCCATTCTGTGACCAAACTACTGCTAGCAATAGCAGATCCACATCCATAAGTTTTGAAACGTGCATCAGTAATAATTCCGTCTTTACTAACTTTGATTTGAAGTTTCATTACATCACCGCATGCCGGTGCTCCAACCATTCCTGTGCCAACGTTGGCATCGTCTTTGGCAAAGCTGCCCACGTTTCTTGGATTTTCATAATGATCGATCACTTTCTCACTATAAGCCATAATGATCTCCTTTTATGTATTGTAATGGATTTAACTACTTTTGTCTACGTTTTAATGCTCGATTAGCCATTTGACTAACCTTTTCTTCTGGATTATCAGCTGCTGCAATAACTTTGTCTGGATTTTCAACTGAAGAATCTATCCCAATATTAAATTTTACCTTTTTTGGAGTAATATTTGCTATGTAGGTTTTCATCACAGGATTAACTTCATTGGCCTGAATTAGATCTTCATAGCCAAATGCCACTGTACCGGCATTTTGTACATATCTAAGTATCATCGACGTAGGAAGTTCAGGAGGAATTTCGCCTTGTTCAACGCGACGATGCAAAAGACTTAAGGCAGTGACCAAATTTGCATATTGTTCACTGCCTTTTATTTCGTCTTCGAAGAAACTAGAAAGTCGCATTAACGACGCTTTCGTCCTAATTCTTCTTCGCCACCCGCGGCAACATCTGCTGTGGCGAACTCATCACTGCCATCGCCTAGTTCAGGTGGAGGTAAATCAGTTCCTGGCATTGGGGGAGGAGTACCCATTTCACCGCCGCCCAGGTCCATTGGAGCAGCAACCTCGTCACCTGCTAGACTTCTTGCACCTGTGTCTAGAGCATCACGTGCGCCTTTTAATGAATCCATTAGACCTTGCAGAGCCGAACTTACGGTGTTTTCAAATGCATCTGCTTGCGCAGTTCCCACCTGATCTCTAATAGAATCTAACAGGGGAGGAAGTTCTTCGTTAAGCATTTTACTGGCATCAGTAATCATGTCTTGCACACTGTCCACCATGGCTTTAGCAGCCAAAACTGCTTCCGCTGCTTCTAATTCTCCCTCTAATAATACATTTTGTTTGTCTAGCCAGTCTTTTAATCCTTCTCTGACCATTAGCATTTCCATGTACTTAGGGTTACGTTCAGCAGTGTGTACACCATAACTTTTACGGATTTGATTCAAACTTTCGTTTAGCCCGATAAAAAGACGTTGAGCTTTAGGATATGAAAGCTTATTGTAATCAATTTGAAAACCAAATCTGCTTTCCAAGACTTTGTTCAAACGTTTGGTTTTCTGTGGTGCAAGTTCTTTTAAATTCATAATATCTTTTCCCAGATTTTCATATATTTAGCATTCGTTATTGTTTTTTCCAAATCTCTTTGGTATGTCTGCATCTTGATTCTAGCATCTAAATATCTTAAATAGTAAAGTTCCTTTTTAAATGAATCATATTTTTTACTGGTTAGTTTAGTTGAATAAAATTGCAGATCATCATGCACCTGTGCCACTTTCTTGTCTCGGTTAAGAACATCAAAAGCCAAATTGTAATGACATAATTTTTCAAATATGCAGTAAAAGATGGCAGCTTTTTTACTATAAAAATTATGAATCAATTTATTATCTTTAGTGACTATAACGCAATTTTTACTTTCTACCGATATTGTGAATTTGTCTATAATAAACTTAGTTTGATTTATGGGAATTATAAGTGGATAATCTAATGCAAATTTTAAAAGATTTAGTTCTTTTTTAGCCCAAGTTTTTATTTGTTTTACTGCTACATCTATTATTGCTTTACCTAGTTCTTCTTTTATAATGGATTCTACCTTGTTCATCTTTTCTTCTTGATAATATATTTTTATTTACTAGTTGATTAGCTATTAATGTTTCTCTATCATCTAATTCACGACGTGCCAATGCTGGTGTAGACTCATCAAATTTATCAAGCATTTGTGCTTCTTCATTTGTGATGGCAACTTTTATTTGAGAAGAAATTTCAATTATTTTCATTTGGCAGCAATGTGTATTAGTAAAGAAATTATAGCTGCGAACATTGTGCCTATTATTCCTGTGCCAATGGTTATTAGTTGTTTGTTTATTCCACCAGTTTTATTCGTGATTGATTCTTTAATTTCCACTATATGACTTTCCAATACTGTCATTCGCTTATCTAAATTAATTAATTTTTCTTCCAAAGCAGCATACCTTTCAGCACAAAGCTCAACGTGCGCCTCAAGGTTCTTTTTTTCAATACTGGTAGTGGTTCCCATAAATCGCCTTTCATTAGCGATGCTTGTTATGTTGCCTATATGTGCCGTAAATAAGAGCCTTAATGGTGCCTACGCATCAAATTATATTTAGTTCGTATGCAGAGAATAAATGTATGTTTTTTAAACTGCCGTAGCTATTAAACATGGGCAAAATAAATCTAGCAGTTTCATCTAATCCCAATATTATAGGTACCTTATCGAAATCTTCGTAAAGTTGTTCTTTGCTGTATATACCATTATGTTCACTGGTAAATTTTATTGCCCAAACAGTTTGAGGAAATGGTAAGTCATGATAAAATTCACCGTAGGTATTTTTAACCCCGATATGTGTTTTAAAATCAATTAGGTCTAATCGAATTGGACCTTCGAGCACCATAGGCTGCGTTCTTAGACTTAATACTTGTAAAACACTTTCCCAATTTCTTTGTTGGTCTCGCTGTTTAGAATTACCTCTTATAATGCCAGTTTCCGTAATGTCTATTAGAGTGGTTAAAACTAATGGTTCATTCATGCAGATATTTATAATCAATAAAAAAGGCAGCATGAAGCTGCCTTTGTTGTGTCGCGTTACAACTACTGATTATGCACCAGCTGTTGTTACTAAACGTAGACCTGGTTGTGCAACCTTAACTCCTGTTAAGTTAACACCACTTACTGTTCCTAATGCAACAATATTGGCTTCTAAATCTGTGGCATTCCAACTGCTTTCTTCAACAAGAACGCTGACAAGACCATTGGTTACGCCGCCAATACCTGCGCTGCTAACTTGATATGCAAGTAATGTACTGTTTAGTCCGATGGTGCGTAGAATTGATTCTACAGCTTCACCTGTTCCAAGTGCTGTGGTTAATGCAACATTAGCATTAACACTAAATCCTTGAACTGGCTTACCAATACCTGTGCTGATTAAAACTCCTAGTGAACTTGCTTCTGTGCTTAGGGCAATGTTACCAACGCTGACTACGTTTTGTGCATTACCATTTGTACGTGTAAAAACTGGCATGTTAAATTTCCTTTAATAATGTGCGTTACCGCATATTTTTATTTATCATTTCATTAAATTAATCTGTTTTAGGGGTCTTTTGCCAAGTTTTTGGTTTTAAAAAGTTTTCTCTGCTAAACACTATTCTATCAATTAATTTTACAGCTCCACCGTCATGACCTACAGCAACAAAGCCTTCTGGTTTAGTTACTCTATAACCTGTTTCACTTTTTATAAAGGTGCCCACAATACCTTCTATTTGTTGTAGTTTGTTCAATAATTCTAATTTTAATTCAACTGCTTTTTTGTATACAGCTAAAATTCCTAATAAAGTATTTGAATTGTCTGCGACAAATTTTTCCATGCCTGCTATTTCTTGCCTACGATTTTGTACAGCAATGGGTTCTTGTTTATTAGGATCTATTTCTTTTCCTTGTTGTTTTTCTTTATTTTTATTAAGAACATCAGCTATTTCTTTGCCTTTAACCTGTTTGATATATTCTATAAAATCTTTAAGGAATTCTGTTGGATTATTTACTTGGCTTGTACCAGCTGGGCTGAGTGCATGACTGGGACTTTTAACCATACTATTAATGAAAGGTTTGACATACTGTCCAAATTCATGACTCAAAAACTTATCAAATTTTGCAGGATCGATTTTCATCAAAGTGCCTGCAACTTGATTTAAACCTGAAATAATTATTTGATTTTCCTCTGGAGTTAGACTAGCAATACCTGTATAATCATTATAAAAGGCATCATCGAACCACACGTCAGGATTTGGTGTTAGCCCTGACGCTCTGAATCCAAACTTTGCTTTCATTTCGGGAACATTAGCATAAGGTTTGGCTCCTGCGTCTGTTTCCTCTTGGCTAGGTGGATCCCAGTCATAGACAGTATGAAAAACTATCCCTAGTTTTGCTCTACGCCAACTTTTAGCTAGATCACTGCCTGTTGGGGTTGTGTAAGTAATAGTATTAGGTGTGCAGGCCAGTAAATTTTCATTACCTATTGTAATTTCTTGGAGATCCGCGGCTGTAAATAGCAAATCTCCTTTGATAACTCCGGTAATACCAATCTTTGGAAGATACTTTAAGCATAAATCTAACTTACGTGCAAGTTCATCCTCACCATACCAATTTTTAATGTCTTTAGAGGATTTACAAAGTTTTGGCTCAGATTTGTTGAACACACTTTTGGTCCCGACAAAAAATTTACCATCAGTGGGATCTACCCCGCAATGAATTGCTGGTGCACCATCCCATTTAACTGTGACATTACTAACTTCACCTTCTCCTACAGCCAACATAGCACGTATACTATTAAGATAGTTAAAGGCTTCTAATGCTCCCCAATAACCCTTATTAAAAATTTCATCTTCTACATGTTCTAAATGAGTGGCTTGGTCTGCTGCTCCTTCTAATAGTAACCAAGAAGGATTTTGTTGTTTGATTTCAAACAGTTTCATTTATTTTTTTCCATTCTACTTTCATTTGTTATTCTTTTTAATCCTCGGGAAAACTTGGCTGAATCTTGTGCTCTTATACTGTTCAACAATCTTCTTTCTAATTCCTCAGCGTTTTCAGGAGCATAATTTTCTCTGAGAAAATTAATCAAATTTATAGCGCCAGTAATAATATGATTAGCCCTTGTTTCAATCACATTTTCTTTGTCTTTTTGCAATCTCAAAGAATCTAATTCATCTAATATACTACGTGTTTTTTTTTGCAAAATTAATCTGCCCAAGATTAACAATATTTAGTATTATTCAATTAGATATACCTTGTAAAAAAACCAGCAACTTCGGGATAGGTTTTTTTCCAATCAAGGCCTCTAATAGAATCATGAAAAGTTACATCTTTTAAAAATGCAACTATTTTTTCAGGATTTTCTTGCCAATTTGGCTGTAAGTATTTAAAAACTTTTTTGTTTTGTATGGCTTCGACGTATTCCGTTGTAATATTATTAACATCTAGATATCTGGATTTTACAAGTTGTAAATTATATGTAGTCGGGTCCGTAACTCGGTTATCGTTAAAATTGTTTTTTATCCATAATTCATTTTCTCCGATATAGTACAAAGACATATTAGTTGCAACTTCTTGAAATAAAAACATGACATTAGGAGGACTTTTTTCTCGAATCTTTAAGATATTTTCTGTTACTTGAGTCCACGATGCAGGCCATCGGGAATATTCAAATCTTTGACCTACACAATCTAAACTAATATCTATTTTTACCAGTTGAAAACGCTCAAAAATTTCATAAAATTCATCACGCCAAGGTTGTGTACCGTTAGTTTGAAATGTTAGTTCGAATTTATTTTTAGCCTTTTCAGGAATTATTTCACTAATAAATTTTGCTGTTTCTAAATAGGTATTTCCTAATAAAGTTTCCCCGCCACAAAATTGAATTTGTCCAATGTTTTCTAAATTAATTTTATTTAGAAATTCATAAATTTTAGTTCTAGTTGTTTTGTTTACAAATTTTATCTTTTGAGGCATATTATTGTCTTTTTTGTATTTCTGCCAATATGTGCTATTTTCCGGGCCACAATATATACACGCCAAATTACAACTTCTATCAAAAAGTAAATCTATTCGTTGCGGACCCGATAAATGATCTTTAATCCCAAATTTATCAATTAATGATTTCCTAAAACTTATTCCTCCACTATTTTCTATTCTTTCACATTGCCAGCATCCTTTGTCCCATATATTATTTTTATTTTGCTGTCTTAGTGATAGTAATTCGGCGTGATCCCATATTTTACCATAGCTATCTGCTGCGTTTAATGGTGTGGTACTTAGACAACATTGATTAAATTCAAGGTCCCCTGTTACATTTTTTAATGTAATATTTAGGCCCCCATGGATCATTGGGCAATATAAATTTTCCATTACTAATCTTCCTAACGTTAAGGCCTATATCCAGTCTGCAAAATTTGTAAAACATCTTCTATATTAGTTGGTAGATGATCTATAGACCAAATTCGTCTACTTTCATCAATCTTGTTATATTTTTCATAGACAAAAATAAAACATGCAATACCAAATTTGGACACGTCGTGAAATAATTCTAATAGTTTATTAAGGCTGATTTTATAATATAATTGACTATCGTCTACGATATTTATTTGTAGTGACCAGTATTTTTTATGAAACACTTCATGATAGTTAGTAAACTCTAAATCAAAAACGTTTTTACAAATAGTTTTACAATCGTCAATGCTTTTTAATTTTCCATAATCTATAACTGATTCAGGTAAAGGATCTGTTTGATATTTTTGATAGTAGTCGACTATATATTGAAAAGCATCGTCAATGCTGTAATTATATCTAACATGCATTTTAAAAAAACTCGATGCTATAGCATTAAAAATTCCAGTTATAGGAGTAATTCTATAGATAGATCTATTAGGAAAAACTCTTAAAAGTTCACTATAGTTTACACTATGACACGTTATTATTTTTTGATTACCACATAATTTTACGATTTCGGATAAATCGTTTACGTCATATCCATCAAAATGAAATACATCTCCCGGGAAATTTGCTTTGTCTTGATTAGTTCTGTCTTGTCTAAAATATACTTGGGGCAATTTATTTTTCAACAATAAAAGTTCCGCTAACCAGCTTCCACTGCAACCTTCTCTGTATGTTAAAATCATTTATTGTTTTTTTAGTCCTGCTAACATTTGTTTCAATTTGTTACTTTGTACTTCAACGTCCACTTTACCTTCTAATTGATCCGCAGTACTCTTAGGTTTTATCGAATTCATAATACTGCCGATTTGCGGTTTTAACGTACCAGGTGTTCCCTGTGCCTCCTCACCCGGATCAGTAATACGAAGACTTTCAATATCAAATTCTAAATCTACTTTCATTCCCACACCACTGCTACTACGTGTTTTCATTAACTGAATTTGATAACGACCACGTTCACGCATTGCACGACTAGTAAAAATACCAAACACATTATCCGCAGTATTAATCTTGCTGATACCACCACTAATATGACTATGATCGAATTCAATTTCTTCTACAGCACTACGATTTAATTGCGATGCTGTAATCATTAATATGTTGAACTCTTTGGCCAGATTACGTAGTTCTTCACTGACGTACTTGTCTTTGACAAACAAGTCATTAGGGCTTACTTTAGCACTGACTGGCATTACAAGATCCAAATAGTCTACCATGATAAAGTCTGCGCTGCGACCTGTCTGCACTTCTAATTCTTTCAAGTAAGCACGAATTTGATTTACATTACTTTGCGCTGGCATGTACTTAATACGAAGACTGCCGGACTTTTTGCCAGCCATTCTAATTTTCATTTCTAACGTATCTAAATCTTTAAAGATTTCTCTTGTACTTACATTAGCCACCATACTGTCCATACGCATTGCACAGAGTTCTTCACTAAGTTCTAAGGTTAGAAATACACCATTAAGACCCTGTGTGATCCAATTTATTGCAATGTTTTGCATAAACAGACTTTTACCTGAACCAGATCCACCAGCAAAGATGTTCAATTCTCCCCGATTCATACCGCCAAATAATCGTTTATCTAACGTAGGCCAACCTGTTGTAACTTGTCCATTATTACTTTTAATTTTCAATAATCTAGCTCTGGGATCTGCAAAATAGTCAGTGCCCATGTCTTTAGTCAAACTTATCTGCACTGCATCTTTAATTAATTTTTCTACCGGATCGAATTCTCCTTTTTCAATCATGTCAGCGGCTTTAAGAATGGCACGTTCCAATTCTTGTTTCTTAGTAAAACTTTCAAACTCTGCCATGAACCAATCATAATGATTTTCATTTAGATCGGGTACAGGTTTGAGTTCAGTGGCAGCAACTGCATGTATTTGTTCTAGCGTGGGCATGGCTTTGTGTTTATCTACATGCTCCTTGATAAAACGTGCTGCTTCTCGGAGACTTCTATCAAAGTTTTCAGGATTGTAGATATTTTGTATTCTGACGTATGTTTCAGGATTTTGTTGCATCATTTCCAAAAACAAACGTTGTAGATCTGTACTATACTCTTTGGTCATATTTCTTTGTCAATAATTGTATTTTAATTGGATTTGTTTCTATAGCTGATAATATAGATTTGATTGTGAACAATTTTCCATATTTTACTACAGCATCAGATATGTCTTTGACCTGTTCAAACCAAACAGGAAAACTCACAGCCCAACCATACTCTAATGCACAGTCGATTAATTGTCGCCCCGGCCAGACCGGGCGTCCTTGTTTATTTACATGTTGATCAAAATCGGGTACTACAATTACCTGTTTGCCCAATGCTTCTATCAAATCGGCCTGTTGTAAAGAAACATTGTTTGATAATACTGCTACGCCATCTACTGCCATTGCATCAAACACACCCTCGCAAACTATTACAAACTTATTTTCAATAATCTGTTGATCCAAATTAAAAACAAATTGGCTAGGATGATCACTGTGATATTTAGGAATGATACCATCTACAAATGTTCTGGCAGTATAGCCTAAGATTTTATTTTTATAGTAAAAAGGAATTATTACACGGTGACTGAATTTATATTCTACTTCCGGTGACCAATACATTTCATAACGTTGCATGTCGATTTTACGTTTATACACATAGTCTACGGCATTCATGAATTCTTTCGGGAAATCTCGGTCGGCTAAATGGTAGAACTCTGCTATAGCCATAAAACTTTGCGCTTCACGGGGTAAAGCTCTCGATTCAAATTCTACTGGTTCATCTAATTCTTTTATTTCTTCGGGGCTGATTAGCTCTCGAACACGCAGTGCTTCAACCACCAATCGCTGTACTTCATTATCATCACAACCTAACCATTTTAAAAACTTACGATATTTAAAGCTTAGTGGGTACCCTGGAGTATATCCAGTTTTGAATTGACAATTGAAACAATGGTATGATATTCCGCCATTATTGTTTGTTTTAATACCACCCCGCCCGCGAGCATCTTGACTGTGTCCATTATAATGACAGCAGACTGCATTGAAACTGATCCAGCCGCTTTGACTAGTTTTACGTTTGGCGGGCAAATGGCTCAGTGTAAAATCTTGAACCGTATTGAACATCTAACTATTATACAGAATTATTTGAACAAGATCAAATGGTATTACGTCATTTCCTGCTATTCAAAATTGTTTTAAAAATTGTTGTTTTAAACTTGTACCACAGTTACTATCACCGATGGTACGTTTGGACCAGGACCTTCACTGGGCAGTGTCACAATGTTAATACCACTGTGACTGCTGTACCAGGCCAAGGCCACCCAGTCATTGGCCGACAACGGCTCAACATAGTTCCATACCGCGATGTGTTTGGTATTGTTGCCGGTCAGTGTGACAATACCACCACTGTCAGCAACATTGGTGCCATTTTTTATCAGCCATATTTCCATGTTGTGTGTGCCGCCGCCGGTTTGTATAAACTGTGTGCTAAATTGGATATTGTAGACACCGCCAAACGTCACAGTGACTTTATAGCCATCCACCACAGTTACATTGTTGTTACTGGCAGTGGTATTCAACTGCATGTAGTTGACATTGCCAGTGTCGTTGTTTTGATTGGTAGTGTCGTAGAATGAACCATAATGTTTTGTGGCACTGGCATTGGCCAACAACACAAGATTGCCATTGTTGTCGCCAGCATACAAGTTAAGATTGTTTTGCTCTACTACCAGTTCAGCAGGTCTGGCATTGCCATTGTATTGACCCACGGTTACCTGTGCATTGTCCTTCATGGCAGCACGGCTAATGCCTGTGACATTATCATAAGGCGGTGGGGGATTTGCCATTTTATTATGGGTTTAAGTAAGTTGTATTGTTTTGATTTAAGGCACTTTGATACACTGTGCCGCATTCAGTCACTGTAATAGTAGTGCTGCCGCCTGCAACTGGTAAAACGCTAATTTTTTTATCAATGCCACCCATATTAATAAATGTTGGAAAATTAGCAGGAATCATTGGTCCCGCATTGGCAGATAGTGTAGCTGGTGCGTCTATTGCATAAACACAGGCTGCATTTGCTAGTACTTTAACTTTTGTACTATTAATAGTAGTAGTGGATCCCGCCACATTCACTGCTGTTGATGTTACTACTGTATAACTGGCCATATAAATATCCTATTATAACTTATTTATCCGACGAAAGTGATGATCACCGAACCATTGCCAAA
>SXGQ01719542.1_pt1 | contig 14755 bp, 27 predicted proteins | sample 3178371 | NCBI WGS metagenome assembly SXGQ01 (sample SAMN11356859, study PRJNA531348) | freshwater metagenome | isolation source: freshwater sample F1-20 | place: China: Fuxian Lake, Yuxi | collected 2017-12-25
ACACGAGCACGTACATTCTTGATGTCACGGCTGCCGTTTTTGTAACGCACCAGCGCATTGCGATGCAGGTCTCCGGGCCCTAGTCTACGAACACCGGTGTCGTTAAGCATCTCAAAAGCCAAGGAAGGAAAGTTGGGATCGTCGGTTTCCACAATAGCACAAGGAATTTGTTTGAATCCTAGCAAAGTGGCTGCAATAGTGCGATGTTGGGCATCGTACAAGAAAATACGATCATCGCCGCCAACAATGCGGCAAGCCGAACCCGGCGAACAAATTCGCGGATCCCATTTTTTCATGATGTTTTTGACATGATCGTGTATGACGTCTCGTTGTACTTCGTAGTCAATATAAAGATCGCTGATAGCAACCATGGTACTGGTTGGAAATGTGTAAGCATTGGCATGCGCAAGATTATACCATGCGTCCAGTTGCTCTTGTGTGACGTTGAAATGAGATTTGAGAGTCTGCTCAACTTCAGCAGCTACATCGGTCAGTTTACGGACAAGGCGCTTGGCCATTTTTTCTCCATTAAAAGATGTACTATACATCAACAAGTATAACCGTTCTGTTTACGTTTGACAGAACTAGTTAAAAAAGGCGGGACTAGCCCGCCTTGTGCCACTGTGTGCGACTGTTAGGCTGAAACAGCAGTTTTGGAAGCACGAGCCTTGATAGCATCCATGCTAGGTGCTGTGCCTTTTACTTTGACAGTGCCTGTTGCATTGTATTTGGCATCAGCTGAATCAATCGCAGCAGCAAACTCAGGATTCTTGTAAAGATCCGTAGTTTTAAGATGCGTGACCAGCTCGCCTTTGGTCATTGCACGAGGCAGCTCAAGCAAGTTGATATCGGTATCAGTTTTAGACAGGATCTTGACGCGGGTCATGTCTCCAGCAAAACGTACTTTGAATTGGCCCTTAGTTTTAGAAACACCACCTACCATAAAAGTTTTGTCAGTCATTTTGTACTCTCCACAAGTAAATTGAAAATTTAGATTACTGTTTGTAACCTTACCACTATTATATTGCCATTCAGACTACAGGTCAACCTGTTTTTGGTCGGCAATGTAACCAAAATCATTGATTCTTGTCCAAGGTCGTAATCACAACTGCATGAGTGGTATCCACAGCACTGCCAAGAAGATTTTTGGTCATTGTGGGATACAACACTGCCAAAGTGACAATTACGCCCAATATAAATTTACTCATTTGGTTTTTCCTTTTGGAAATTTACGACACCAGATGCAGCGAGTGCTGGCTATGCCATAAAAATATGTTCCTGTATCGGCAAAACGATTGTTACAACCGGCACACACATAGGTCAGCATGGAAACTTCTGAATCAGGTTCAGCTGCGGCCAAAGTTTGGCCAGGCTCAAGATTGGCAGCGATGGCACGGCCCTGCATCAGTTGTAGCCAACTTCAAAGTCTATATTTTCCAACATGTCGGCTTCTAGCACTGCGTCTTGATAGTTGTTGGCATTCAACACAATGGTTTGACCATGCAAAAAACAAGCCACGTAGGATCCTGATGCTGAGTCACGCTCGATACTGATAAGGAAATTACTCACTGATTGCCTCCGGATCATTTTCCAAAAATGCTGCACCAATTAATGTCTCCAACACATCGGCTCTGGTAGGATAATCTCGTACAAGAATTGCGGCCAATTCTATCATGCTAGCATTGCTGAGCAAAGCCAATTCGTTGGCCAAAATTTCCAGTCTATTCATAGCTCCTCCAAGTTGATATCACCAAGTTCTTTGGGTTTGCCTTGTGGGCGTCCCCATGCACTCTGTCCTACTTCCGGTGAACTTTTGCCCAATGGTATTTGCTGAATTTCTCCACCATTGGCCAAAAAGTCTCGGATAGCCTGTTCGTAAAGGTCTTTATCTATTTTGGTTGTCATTGTTGATTTCCATAATGTTCAGCATCCAGATCGGCTGCTAGTTCGGCATAATACATGGGATCTTCAATTTGGTCAAGTATATCGGACACCTGCGTGACACTGAGACCCACATGATCCGCAATAGACTGCACACTCATGCCGTTAAAGTCTAGTTCGCGAATTTCCAGTTCTAATTCTTTAAAGTAAGTCATGTTAACCCCAATCTTTCTTGTCACCATGTTTTTCATTCCAGTCGTAACCCAGCATGTATTCATTCACACTGTCCTGATCCGATACCGGAACACGAGGTCCAGAATCGCCACCTACACCACCATAGTGTGGTTCGCGATAACGCCCATAATAACTATCAGCCGAACCGCGATCAAACAGGCTACCGTGATTGTCACGGTTAAACTGCCATTGATCCTTGAGTATAAAAAATACCTTTTCTTTATCTGCTTGCACCATAAACTCCTTTTTGTTACAGTATCAATATTATAGCAAAAGGCGGAATTATGGTCAACCCAAAATATAGTGCGCAAGCCTGTTGCCCACAAGCAACAGAGTGCTGCTGGTTGCAAAAACAACAACCAAAGTTGCAATTATGTTAACAATTGGCATGTCAAAAGTCCAACTTGAATTTGCTTGCTGCAATGTCCAGCAGCATTGAATATTTGCTCAACAGTCTATAGTTGTGAGTTTTTGGCAGTTCGTATTCCCATATATTGGTTGTGTGCTTTTTTACAACTTTGGTTCGGAGACTGACCACCTCCCATATGGCCCAACCATCGTACAGTTCCAAATTGTAGGCTCCGTTGGCAGTTTTCAATTTGAATCTGTGACTGTATTCATTTATTGTGTCATTGCCAATGGCCAAACATCGGAATCCATTTATGATAGCCAAATTGGCCGATTTCTTTGTCTTGGCCTGTTCGCGATTCATTTTGCCGCCAATGGACACCAAATCGGTGCCCGACAGTCCCAACAGTTGAGCGTACGAAATCAGCTGATCTATCTGCTCCTGTCTTTCCGCACTGAAACGTCGTAGTTTGAAACTCATAATAATTTTTTTACTTGATATCAGAGGTGTTTAGTTGTCGATTGTATTGAGACTCGATACTGTTGCTGGGTTCTGGTGCAGTATATTTGACTGCGGATTCCACAGGCAAACCAAAACGTTCTCTTATGTTTTTACGATCGGCCTGACTCATACACATACGGGCGCACTCTTCGGCTATCATTTCGCCAAATCTACGTCCAGTATTGGTCCATATGGGGCTGTGATAAATGTTAAAGTGTGCCTGCTCTGCAATTTTCCAAAAAGGGTCAGTCATAATTAGTCAACTCCAAAATGTTTCTTTATGTTATCTTGGCTTTCACTGGCCTTGCGTAGTGTATCAATCAGTTCTTGATTGCTCATTATTCGACCTCTATCTCGTTGTATTCACGCCATTCATTGGGATCTTCGGACACATGCTCTTCTTTCCAGACCAGTGCTTTTGTTTCATCACCGAACACTCGCATCACATTACGCCACACGCTGCATCCGTCGTAGTAGTATTCGTAGCCCACATACACTTTGTTCACATAGGCATGTGCATCTGAGCCGTGAACAGGACAGGCAGGATTTTCTGCGATCCACGGTCCACCCACTTCATGGCACTGATATAGGCATTTCACGATTCTACTCCAAAATGTTGCTGAATTGCTAACTCATGTGCATGAGCAGATTTAGCGTAAAAAAATTCTGCTGGCGTTCTTTCTTGTTTGTATAATACTGTAACACATTCCGCGATTATCAGTCTACCAAAAATCGCATTGTACTGTTGGATCCACGCATCCACTGCAAGGCCGGCAGGCACTTGGGTCTTTGCTTGTTCGGCTAGTTCTTGTATTCGTGTATTCATAGTATATAAGGTGCTTCCTCTCTGCGGCGGTAATTATAGTAAATCTTTAGCAAGCCACGTTCTCGCATGACTGAGAAGACTAGCATCACTATGTTTACCTTCCACCCGCTCCCCGACCAGAGAGGATTCTCGTATTGCCAACGCTGTTTGCACCAAACAGTAAGGTCCTGACCTACCACGGTCTTCTCATCCTCCGGACCAGAGTAGGGGGTGGCGCCCCCACGTCCTTAATCCAACCTAGATCCTGCGTAGGCATCAAATCCGTACCGACGAAACACATCAGCCGCAGCTCGCGCACCGGTTTCCAGGGTGTCAATGTTCTGCACCGGATATCCAGCTGGATTCCAAAGTTGAAAAGTCTTGGTATAGTCTTGACGCACACCTGCTGCTTTCAACATACGGCCCAGTTTGGTATTGCCTTTGACCTTGTAAATATTGGTCCAAGCAAAACCACAGGCATATTGATCCACACCGCCCAGTCGAACACGAAAGAATTCGTCCGCAGCCGCATAGGCAGCATCTCTAGCTTCACGCACAATGGCATTGATTTGATCTTGTGTAAAGTCCATTAATTCGCTCCTGCGGCTTCGGCCGCTTTCATTTTAACCGCACGACCCGCTGCCTCGCGGCTATTAGCAAAAGCATAATCGTCGCTCATGCTATTAAAGCCTGCAAATTTTTTCCAGGTACCGTCTGCTTCCAGTGTTTGTACCACAATGTCACTGGCATGGTCTATGGGACTGCTCAGATGTATAATACGTACCAATCCCAAATCAACTGCTACTCTCATGCTGCCTCCTTTATTAATCGATAATCATGGACTACATCGAACAAGTTAGCCCGCTGCCACGCCCATAAGTCCGTTACACGATTGTATACGGGACCAAACGGGTATTCTCCTCCATCCGCAGTATATACTACAGTCTGCCAACCACCAGGAACATTCGCACAAGAAATTTCCATGTTTGACTCCTTTACATGCTAAAGTAAGATTCGCTAGACGGGCTGCAATAGTACGGAGTATCGTAACGCTCTTGGAACTCTTTTCCGGTAACCAAGTTTTTACGAGTGACAAAAGTCTCATACACATGAGCTACGAAGCCTTCGGTACGGAAACTTTCTGCCACATTCCAAACTGTGCTGTAATCGCAATTTAAATCTACTACCTTGACAAAACGCAGACCTGCCTTGTTGCGACCAAAACGCTCATCTTTACGGATACGACGGTCTGCTTTGTAAACTTCTACAGTATAGGCAACTTTGGACATCTTTGGCTCCTTGTTTATTTACTATACCTAAATTATACAGAAATGGTGAATTATGGTCTACCAAAAAATGGCACAAACTGTTGCTAAAATAGCAACCAATTCCATCACAGTAAAACGGCTGGCTCTGTACAAGTTTTCAACAGCCACAGCAAAAGGTTGTTGAAAAACAAATCTTTTTAGAAATTCCATGCTTATTCAGCAACAGTTAACATGTTAGCAGGAACATTCCAGGTGGTATTGTTCTCGCGCACCTTGATGTTTTTTATTGCAATTTTAACAACCGAGCCCCGATGTGTGCGGCCTGTGCGAGGATGTGTAAATTTAACAACATCGCCTACCATAAGACTACGTTTTGTTTCTTTGCTGATCTGTGCTCTACGAAACTTGACAGCACCCAAGATGCTGTCAAGTTGCTCATTTGTTAACGTGCCAAACATGATTTGGCTGTTGATTTGCTGGATAGTGGTAAGTGGCTCCATTGCCTACTCCTGACTAGTTAATATGTCAAGAGTATAGCAAAATGGAGAATTTAGGTCAAGTTAACAATTTTGCAAGTTTTACATGTTGTCCAAGACTTCTTGATATTTTTGCATCATGTGTTTTCGAGCTACGTTAAATTCATCTTGATAATACGGATTGTATTCACCTGCCAATTTATCATAATCAAATTGAATTCTATAAGCCAACCGGTCTGGCATCTTGCCATTGTCCTTGATGGTACGATTATGCAACGTAATCGAGTTATCAAAAATTAACAAATCACTATCGCTTTGATACCAATGATGATAAATGTATTCTTCTCTAAACATTTCTTTTTTGATCTTGTCAAACAGTGCTTGACTTTGTTCTCGGGTCATTCCTTCAATTTTGTCAAAGGTGTTTATTCCCAAATGTATTCCTTTTATACCAATTGGATTTTTAATTATTAAAGGTACCTTGCTGTCTTGATACAAACACATGTTATTTTTGTAGAATCCTTCTTGATCATTGATAATTTCAGGACTTAAACTTTCGTGATAATAATTGTGGACCACAATCATTTCATCCAATTCAGATCTAGTTGATTCACTTAGCGACTCGTAGTAATCAACTGTGGTTAAAAATCCAGTGGCTGATCCTACCATATTTTCAACACCCATGAGAGACACTGCTGGTGAAAACCAATGGTTACCACATTCGTTACTGTGCCAGTGTAGTTCACCATCGCCAAACACTCCAATGTTTTTTCCACGAGAGTTCATTTTAGGAGTTACTCTACCTACCATTGGATATCGTTTGTCTACATTGAAATTTCTAGCATTCATTAGTGCTTCTAGATCTGACTCTTCAATTTCGCCGCTAGTAATTACATCTCTAGCAAATTTGCCATACTTTAGGTAGATATTGAAAATGATATTATATCTTGGAGTGCCCCACTGACATATAAGTTCAGCGTAGCGTCGGTAATCAATTTTTGGCGCCCTAATTATAGTTACTAAATTTTCAAGGTGATTCTGGCCAATTTCGTTCCATTCTTCATCTGTAATTTGGTCAAGATTTATGTCATCGATAAAAACACCGAATCTACCTAATCCTGGAATTTTTGAATATTTCATTTTTTTTCCTCTAAGTTATTCTTTTATAGGTTGGCACAACACCTATGCCATGATAGTGATCGGCACTGTAGGCTGTGTTTGTGATAATTTTTCCATTGACCTGCACAATGCTGTTGTCTGCTATATCTTTCAGTATCAGCATTTTGGGACCAATAATCACATTGTTGCCAATCACAGTGGGAGCTGTACCCGACGACATCACATGACTTTCGATACCTACCAAAACATTGTTACCAAATTTTACCAACCCAGCACAGCCTGTTGTGCCTGGCATAAAAGCACAGTTGTTGCCTATCTGTGCATGATGTGCTATACCGTTGTTGTACATGAAAGTGCAAAAACTGCCTATGTTGCAGTGTGATTCAATATAGGCCTTGTTCATGACCAAGCTGTTACGACCAAGTCTTGCAGTTTTACTCACAATCGAATCAGGGTGAATTAGATTGGCCAAATTGCATCCGGCCTGTTTGACCAAGTCAATTCGTTCCAATCTTAGATGAAAACTGTTTTCATTCAAGTTGTCAACATTGGTATTGCCACCAAAAAAGGTTGCCACAAAAAAATCAGCCTGTTCTTTCAGTTGAGCAATGTCGCCGTTGTTGTTGAGTAGATCTAGATCTGATCCAATTACATCAAGACCTTCAAATTTTTGACCCACATAGTGTCTGTCAAGAATACCCAAGATTTTGATATTGTTCAATTCTGCTATCTCAATCAAGGGTTCCATGTCCAGTCTTGTGCCCACAAACACCAATGGTCGTCGATATTTTTCCGTCATGTTATTTTTTGATCAATTTGATAATAAAACCACAAGGATCCAGTTCCCACCATTGTTCTTTGGTGGTCCAGTTGCCCGGTTTGGCATGATGATTGTTGTGCCATCCATCGCCCAAGGTCACAATACTGCTGATCCAACTGTTTCTACTTTCGTCGCTTATCTTGTGAGTTTTGTATCCGTGTATGTGAGCAATCACACTGATAACACTGGTAGCATGCAAGCTGAGACAGGCAGGCACAGCATAGGCAAACACTATCAGCCATGGGTCAATCAAGGCCAACACAGCACAAGTCAGTGCAATAATTGCAAAATAATTTTTGTGTATGAATGCATGGAAAGGATCATGTATCAGATCAATAGCGTATCTTGGTGGTATATGAGCAATTTTCCAGATCCCCATCCAAGACTTGAATGCCTGGTAATAACTGAATTGCAGTTTTTCGCCTGGTGCTCGACCAATGTACGGGCTGTGCGGATCCAATGTTTTTTCAGATGACGTGTGATGCAATCGATGCAGTGCCACCCAGGTAATAGTGGATCCCACAGTGGCATAGATACTGCAAACAGAAAATACTCTTTCCCAAAATTTGGATGTTTTGTAACTTTTGTGAGCCAACAGTCGATGCAGGCCGCAAACTGTGCCAATTGGTAAAGTAAAAAAATACACAATCAAACTCAACAACAATAGATTCCAACTGTTGGTCTGAAACGCATACAAGATTCCTATAGCCATAAGAACATGATTGAATGCTTGTAGGCTTCTAATTTTGAAATTAAAAGACATGTGAGGTATTAAGGTTTTCATGTGTTTGATCCTGAGAAAAAATCCTGTTGTGCAGTCCACCAATTGTTGTAGTAAATATCAGCCTGAGCAGTGCGTTGCCCTCCAATGCCGACAAGATGATGGAAAAATTTGTCTTTGTTTAATAAATCCACAAGCGGTATCACATGATCAGTGTCAAATTGCATGCTGCGTGGAATGATATTTTGAGTGTCAAATGCTGTTTTGTAATATTCAAACAAGTCAATGGACTGATCCTGACGCAATTGTTGATCCAGGTCAGTGAGTGGCACACGACCACTAGCCTGCTTGGCCAAATGGCTGTGTACAAAATATTCCAATACTTGATCATACTGTGCTTGATCATAACTGTATGATATGGATGCACATGTGTGATCTATGTTGTGTTTGATAAAATCAATTTGATCAATGTGGTTGCTGCCAAATGCCACTGCTTGGTCTGTGTCAGCGAGATATCTGTTCAAGGCTTGAATTTTCAAATTCCAATCTAGATTTCTAAAATTATTCAACGGATCTTCTGGCTCAAAAAACAAACAAAAATTACCCGGTATCAACGAGAGATGTTTGTTTTGTATCACAGGCACACATGGTCCATCCAAGTCATGACGCGACAGGTAAAAGCAAAATTGCAATAAATTGGCAAAATTGATATTGTCAGTTTTAAAAACGTATAGTTTCACGGATTTCATGGTATTTGGTTTGTAATTTGCTTGCGATGAGCATCGCTTACGGTAGGCGTTCTGTAATATAATTTACAGTAAAGACATCTATATGTCAAGCGTCTATTGAAATCCGACGTCGAGAATTCGGCGTTGCATAATTTATTTATTTTCTCTAAAACATTCTTTATAAATATTCCATGCATTACACACCATATCGACCTGATTGGTTCTATTCAACTGTGCATGTGCCCAATCTTGTTCGTTTACAACAAGAATTTACTCAACTGTTTTGGCAAGTGTTAGGCAACAACATTCCCGACACAACTGGATTTTTCATACTGGATCAACAAAATTTATCCCTGCCCGACAGTTTGGCCGAGTTGAAAAGCCATTACCAATTGGATAACCGATGGTGTTCTGTGAATTTTTCGGTAATCAACAAAGGTGCCAAATTTGGTGGCATACACTATGATTTTGTGCTTGGTGCAGAAAAATATCTTGCTTTAAATGTGCCTTTGCTCAACTGCGCTGGCAGTTACAATGTGTGGTATTCGGGTCAGCCCGGTGAAAAAACCAAAATTAGAACACACACAAACAACACAGAAGTCATAGTGTACAGTGATGATGCAGATCAACAGGGAACAGTGACCGATCACACTTATTGGGTAACCGGACAAGTGCAAGAACTGGCCCGGGTGGAATGTACCGAGCCCATGCTGGTTCATGTGGGCAGACCACATCAACCCGAAGTAGATCATGAACATTTACGTGTGATGCTGTCGTTGAGATTTAGGCCCGAACTGTCAGACGAAGAATTTGATAGATTGATTCAATCTAGTTCATAACTATGACAGGCACCGAACTGTCTTGATTTTTGGGGGATCCCAAAATTGCAGTACCCACATTGATTTTACCGCTGTCCAACAATCTTAGACCCAAAGATATGCCTAGATCTGCATCATATGCCCATAACTTTTGTCCCACTCCCAGCTGGTCAATTTGATTTTTGATTGCTGGTATTCGGCGTAAAAATTCATTCACTGTAGGAAAAGGCACGTTGCGTTCTTGCAATCGATCAACCGCATGTTGTGTGATTTTAAAAATTATGTTACCCATCCGGTAGTTGCCCACATCTAGTTCGGTCAAATAACCAACACTTTCATTCTTCTTGCCGCTTTTCATGTTGGCACACCAGTGATACATGCGAGCACGTTCACCTCCGGTATTTTTTGCTTTTTGACGTAAACTGGTTACACTGCCCTTGCAGCTAGCACCTGCACGTTTTACACGGCCTGGTCTGCTCCGGCCCTTGATCTTGCCGTCGGCAAAGTTTTCGCCAACTGACTCTCCGCCGCCACCATCGCCTCCGCCGCTGTCGCTGGACTCGCTACCTGTACCACTACCATAGTAACCGTAGCCCGGATACCAGTATCCGCCGAAGTACTTGTTTTTGCGTTTTTTCTTTTTGCGTTCAATTACAAATTCATTTGCTCGCATTTTTATTCCTTTTTTTGGCTGCATGAGCCATAGCACCTTCGCGCACCCAGGCACCTGCTTCATGTGCTTGAGCTCTAGTAGTCAGGCGTTCTTTGTTTAGCGGTCCGTTGCCGTTAACATTCTGCCAGAACTCCTTCCAATCAATAGCACCAAAATCATAATGACCTCTTTGCTCATTCCATTTGAGATCAGGATCTGGTAGTTTTACGCCAAGATAATCTGCCTGTGGCACAGTTGCGTCTACGAACTTCTGTCTAAGTTCGTCATTCGTATGACGCTTAATACCCCAGGACATGGTCTGCTCGGTGTTGGTGCTTTCTGCATCTGGAGGACCAAACATAGCAAGTGTTTTCCACCACCAACGATCAACAGCATCTTGTACCATAGCATGTTGATCCTCAGTACCTTGCATCATGACCATGAGTTGATCATAGCCTTGACGCTGATGAAAACTTTCTTCTTTACAGATACGTATCATAGCACGAGCATACGGACCATAACTACAACGACATAAGGGTACTTGATTCATGATAGCAGCACCATCTACTAACCAGGCTATCACAGCTTGGTCAGCCCAGGTCAGAGCAGGGTAGTTGAATATGCTGGAGTATTTGGCTCGTCCGGTATGCAGTTCTTCCAACAACTCATCGCGACTCACACCCAGTGTTTCTGCTGCACTGTACAGGTACATACCGTGTCCACCTTCGTCTTGCACCTTGGCTAGTAAGATGGCTTTGCGTTTTAGTGTAGGTGCTCTAGTAATCCAACCACCCTCGGGCAGCATGCCTATGATCTCGCTGTGAGCATGTTGACTGATTTGTCTAATCAAGGTTTTGCGATAAGCTTCAGGCATCCAATCTTTGGGTTCAATTTTTATTTCATCGGATATTTTTTTATTAAAATTATCAAGTTGCTGATTGACGATCATAGATTCCTTTCCCAGATCACAAAAGGATCGTTGACCACAATAGTGCCGTCGGGTCTTTGCATGTAATTGCCGCGATGTAGGTCTATGCTGTAATTGTGTTTGCGAGCAAATTGCTGGACCGTTTTTACTGTTTTTAATAAATTCTTTGCTGCTTCTGGTCCACCCAATAGTTCTATTGTGTTCTCAATTTCATAGTAGTAAGGCTCGTCACCTTCGTAACTGCTGTGTTGAGCATAATTTATCAACGTGTTAAATGCAGTATCATAATTGTTTTTTCTTAGTTTCTGAACAGCTTCTTCAATGTTGCCAACTAGGTAACCTACTTCGTCAGGTAATTCTCGTAGTGCTTCCATTCTGGCCTGTATGTAATTCTCTCCTTGAAATTGAAATGTTTCAAATCCTGAGAAACGTGGTAGATGTGGATTGTCTTTATTCTTGTTACAATAGTTGATCCAGTTTATAAACATCCTTTGATCTGGACTAACATCATCTACGCCTTTACGGTAACCAAATACAATATACACCTGTCCGTTGGGTTCAAGATATGCTTGCTTGTCTATACCGCCGCCAAGGTACTTGTAACCCTTGTTCATTAAGGCTTTTCTTATGCCGCCATGTATTTCACCGGCCATTTCGTTGACTATAGATTCAAGATGTGGTATAGCATCTTCGGCTCTAATGGCTTTGGCATAATCTTGAGGTGTATCTATATCGTGTAGGCTAAAACCCAGGCGTTTCAGCAGCGGAATCATCTTGTGTTCTTCCTCTTCGCTGCCAAATGCAAATACGGTATGCGGCACACCTTTATTAAATGTTCTAGGATCAGCATCGTCTAGGTCACTCACTGCCATGCCCAGTTTGTACCAATCGTACACATCGCTGACATCTACTAGCGTAGTTCCTTTGGGAAAGTTCAGTGGTGTGCCCGGATCGCTTTTGAGATATCTATCCTCATCGTAATCGGAGTTGTCTTCTAATATAAATTCTTGTGCTCTCATCTTCTGCGCCTTGACATAAATCTTGGTTTTTTCTCAGTTGATTGTACGGTTGGCTTGGGACCTGGACGATTTATAGGTACTCGGCGTGGATTTGTTAGACCGGCAGTATCAAACCATGCTGTGCTTTCTACATCCCAACTGCGCATATACACATCATTTGATCTATTTGTACCATTATAATGAACAGCATCATAATCTTGTGCAATAGCCTGCCATGGCATTTTTTGAAACAAGTCCATGATGTTTTTTATTTCAATACCGTATTGTGCGGCAGCAGACACAGCGTCTTGATCTGAATTAATCGCTAAAATTTTAGTACCAGGAGCCACATCAAATAGTATACCTTCATTACCAATCCAGCCAGGCATATTTTCTAGTGCCCATTTGACCCATGCACTGGTGATGCCACTAGCAGTTTGTTGAGCCGAACTGGTCCAGCGACGAGCGCGAGGTTTAAAAGCAAAAGTTTCTGCTACAATTGAAAAGTCTTTATTGCCTAATTCCTTGGGATGTGGCACAAACAGTTGCGGACCCAGCCTAACGGTAGACAATGCTTCCGTTATAAATTCTTGTGCTCTCATCGTGCAGGTACCACAGTAAATTCACCTTGTCCAACCATGTTGTTTCCTCTTAGCCAGTTAGCAGCATATTGATTGGCTTCACCTTGATTGTTACGATGAACAAAACTATAAACTTCACGGTCGTTTTGATCTAGCACTAGCCAACGAGTATTTCCAGGTGGTAAGCTTTCTGTACCACGGGCAGTAGAACTCGCAGGGTCTGCTTCTATCCTGTTGATTGTCCAGCCGGCACGCTCCAGTCGATTTCTCACAGCAGCCATAGCAGCATCGGCATTTGCTGCCGGAACTGTCATGGTATTGTTTCTTACTTCATCACCATGGGTCACAGTATAATCGACTCTATATTGTGTTTGCTCCGCTTGTTGAACTTCACCTTGATTGCGTGACAGATTGTCTCTTGGTCGCATGAGTGGTCTCACATAAACAGGATCATCAAATCCGGTTTGTTGTTGCCATCTTGCTGCGTGTCTTTCGGCATCTGCTACTGCGTTTCCTATACCGCTTATTATAGATATAACCTCATCGCTGTTTCTACTAACCACTTCCCAATGCCCAGTAAATTCTTGATCACGACTTGGTGTTTGCTGGGCAGGAGGTTCTCTCCAAACGGGTTGCGGCTCGCCTAATCTAGCTCGCAAGTTATATGGAGTTTCTGGACCGTCGTAATTAGGGTCATGAGCAGCTATGATATCATAATCAGTAGCATTGCCAAACACGCCTGCATGTCTTTGAACAGCCAATCGCTTGGCCTGGAATTCACTCATTGCTTTGACCCAAACACCTTGCGAACTGCCCTCAACATACACGCGATAAAATTTATCTGACATGGCATTCATATCGTCACTAGTAGCTGGCCGTAATGGTTGTGCCCGCCAGCCGTGTTCTTGTGCCCATTCTTCTATGCTATAACTACCAATGTTCAATCGCCATTTTTTTATGGCTTCTACAAATGCATCTAGTTGAGTCTTGCCCAACACTTCTGTGCCTTGGCTTTGATAAGGACTTGAAGCACTACCTGTTACTTTCCAGACCAATAAGATGTCTTTGGCACCGTGTGTGAGTTTGTCAACTTTTCTCTTGCCCTGTATCTGTCTTACAAATGCTTTCAAGGCACTCTGTGGCAATTCACCTGCTGCGTATCGGGCAAAGTATTGAATGGTATCATCCTCACGACCTTGCGTTAGTGTTTTGTATAACTTCTTGTAGTATTCTTGTTTAAACTCTTCGGGTTTGGTAGCAACATCTGTAGCCACCACTGCTCGTAACATTGTGTTCTTTACTGCACTGAGATCATCGCCTAACCAGTCACCACCCGGCCCACGGAATTCAATCCAGTCACCTCTGTTGTTGATGCTGCTATATTTGGCGGTGCTGCCTGTGTGTAGAACTTTGCTGGCCAATTGATTAAGTCCACCTTGAAACTGTCTCATCATTTCTTCTACACGGCCAGGCTCGCTTCTAGCAACACCAACGATCTGTTTTAATATACTCTTACAATAGCTATTACCCGCACGACCAACCTGTTCTAGGATATAGTTGTCACCCAAGAACATAGCCAACTTAACAAAGTCTAGGTTTTTTTGTTCAGGTACACTCACATTCATATGTAAGCCGGTACTGTCGTTAGTATAGGCACCTGCTCTACCGGCCCATGCCGCAACCCGGTCTATGTCCTCTAACATTTCTGCCACTGTGAGTGGAGGGCTTACAAACTCCAATCCGCCATCACCGGGTTCGTCGCCGTGTAGGCTTGAGTCTGGCTCTACTACATAATGTCCAGGCCGTCTAGTGGCACCGTGATAACTCGAACTGGCATTTACCGGACGACCTATGGCTTGACTGAAGTCATCGGCAA
>SXGQ01451898.1_pt1 | contig 14751 bp, 11 predicted proteins | sample 3178371 | NCBI WGS metagenome assembly SXGQ01 (sample SAMN11356859, study PRJNA531348) | freshwater metagenome | isolation source: freshwater sample F1-20 | place: China: Fuxian Lake, Yuxi | collected 2017-12-25
GGCACCGGCATCGTCACTGCATTGTCGCCACCGATTGATCGATAAAGCGGAAGTCTTTTGTCGCTCGCCGTCGCATGCGCAACAGCGAGACTCGCACCAAGCATCGCATTTGCGCCGAGCCGAGCCTTGTTCGGGGTGCCGTCAAGCGAGATCATTTTGTCGTCGACAGTTTTTTGATCGGCTGCATCTATGCCGACCAACAACTTTGCGATCTCGGTGTTTACGTTGTTCACGGCTTTGGCCACGCCCTTGCCGAGATATCTATTGCCACCATCACGCAACTCGACGGCTTCATGCTCGCCAGTCGAAGCACCAGACGGCACGATCGCTCGACCGAAGGCACCAGATTTGAGGGTCACTTCAACTTCGACAGTCGGGTTACCCCGTGAATCAAGCACCTCGCGGGCGTGAACTTTTTCAATAGCAGTCATCGGCATCTACCTTAATATCACGGTCATAATTTCACGGTCGCCTTGATTATTCTGCGTGATTCTGCTTCACGGTTTGCCAAAGTTCATCGAGTTGATCTAGCGAGCATTTTCCAAGGTCAAGGTTTTGCTGTTCGGCAAGAGCCACGACACCTTGAAACCGTAGACGAAATTTGTCGGCGGCGGTTCGCAATGCAGTTTCGGCATCGACACCAAGGTGTCGCGAAAAATTGACCACACTAAACAAAACATCGCCAAGTTCGTTCGTGATTTCATTTTTGTCTGTTGTGAACGTGCCTAGGTTCTGCTTGGCCTCTATGGCATCTCGCAACTCGGCCAATTCTTCTGAGATCTTGTCAGCGGCGCCTTTGCTGTCGGGCCAGTCAAAGCCAAACTCAGCCGCGCGTTTTTGCAATTTTGTCGAATACAACAACGATGGCGATGACTTTGCGACACCGTCGAAAACCGAATCTTCAGACACGACGCCGCGTTCTTGTTGCTTGATCGCATCCCAATTGGTGACGACGGCGTCGGCAGTTTCGGCCTGCGCGTCGCCAAACACATGTGGATGCCGCCGAACCAGTTTGTCGTGAATCGAACGAGCGACATCGGCGATGCTGAATCTGCCTTGCTGCTCGGCGATCGTCGCATGAAACTCGACTTGATAAAGCAGGTCGCCGAGTTCTTCGATGAATTTCTCATCCGTTGATTGGTCGTCGGTGTCGAGTGCGCTTATGGCATCGACGACTTCGTAGGTTTCTTCGATTAGATATCGCACGAGCGAGTCATGCGTCTGTTTTTCATCCCACGGGCATTGCTCGCGCAACGTGCGGGCGAGTTGATGCAACTTTGCAAGTTCGCCTGCGATTGGTTCCGAAAGTTTCGGAATATAGATAGAGGTCAAATGGTCGGGCTCGATCTCGCGGTCGAGGTTCTGCCAAGTCGTATGAATGATCTTCTGATCATCGAGGCCGAGGTGATGCAGAATTACGACTGGTTCGTCACCCGTCGCCGACTCGTGGGCAAGTTTGATGTTTGACATCACCCAATCGGCATGGCATTGAGCGACAAGCAGTGGACCTGATTCGCCCGCGGCAAGTTCGGCAAATTTGTGCGCATCGATTAGCCGTACGCCTGAATCGACCGGGTCTATTTTTAGTGCACTCCATGCGAAGTCAAGAAAACTCATCGCGGGCATCAACGTTGTTTTGATCGCATCGTTTTGCATTAGCAGTTGCACGGTGTGCTCAAGCACGAGCGGTGAGCCCGGCACGACATACAAGATTTCTTCGTGCTGTTTTGCGGCTTCGATCAACTTGTCGGCGATTGCGCGATAGACATCTTCGAACTTGTCGTTGTTTTCGTATTCAGAGTCGAAACTCGTTGCGTCTTCGACAAGGTGTGCACTTGGGTGTCGGGTGGTGCGAATATAAATATGTTTGGCATTCTTTATTTCATGCAAGGTTTGTGCCGTTATCGAGTCGTCGGCACCCGGACCAAGACCAACTATCTTGATGTGCGCCGTCATGGGCGACACCAAGTCGACTGTTTAGCTTGTGATGATGCCACCGCGGGCCGAGCTCCACACACCGTATGCCGAGTCAACTTTTATTTTTGATGTGGCGATGTAGCCGGTCAACAAATTGGCACCCGTGTTGGTGGCCAAAAGTTTCGAGATGTCTTCTGCGACTTCGACGAATGGTCGAACATAGATGACGTGATATCCAAAACTTGATTTGACCGGCCCATATGCCACACCTGGTTTGGCCGATAGTGCACCCGCGGTGAAATCTGCGTCGAAGCCGCTTTGATATTCGGCCAATGTGATGCATGCATTATCGGTGCCACCGAGCGCGCCGCCAGACTCTTTGGCGTTGGGTTCAGTCGAAAACTCGCCGGCAAGTTTCGAAAAGTCGGTGCCTTCGGCGAATTTGCCGATTGCCTCATTGGCGACGGCTTCTGTTTCGACAACTAGGTGTCGCACGCACAAAACGCCAAGCGACCCAGGAGCCTTGTCGTACATTTCGGCGGCTTTTTTGGCGTCGGGCGCGACAACTCTTGCGAGCGCGATCGTGCCGGCGTTCAATTCGATTATCAGATCTTTGAGGTGCTGCGTGTAGGTCGAAGTGTCGGTGCTTTCGGTAATTTTTGCCTTAACTGCATCTCGATCGGCTTGCGTGATTTCTTGATCGTACTCTTTGAGCAATTGGTCGGTCGCGGCGCCCTGCACGAGTGCCGAGAGAATGCTGCGAACCGTTTCGCCGTCTACTTCGCCGTCAACAACCGGGGTTTGGCCTGCGTCAGCCAATTCGGTGACAGTTTGTTCAAGCTCGGCGCGAGAAATTTTGCGACCGTTGATCTCGGCTGCGGCATTCGAGGTCGAACCGCAACCTGCGGCGAGAAGTGTCAGTGTTGCCAGAATCGCGGCGTTGCCGACCAAAAATTTAGTGGTTTTCATCGCACTCACACTAGTGCGGCAGTTTCGACAAGTTCTCGCATAAAGCCGACTAAATATGTTGCGGCATCTTGCCCACGCGGTATTGCAATGTTCAGTTCGCCGGTTTGCTCTCGATATGTCGCCGTCGGAGACAATCGCACTAGGCGCATCGATTCGCTGGCCTTGAGGTTTATCGGTGCCAGTCGCGCACGATTGTCGGCGACAACGATTTCGCGCAACCCAAGTCGATGACATTCGGCGCGCAATTCACCAACGACCAGCAACGCCTGGGCTTGTTCGGGCAGTTCGCCATATCGATCTTGCCACTCGTTGCGAATGTCGTCTACATCGGCCTGTGACTTGACGGCAACGAGTCGGCGATAGGCGTCGAGACGCAATTCTTCTTTTGAAACGTAATCGTTCGGCAAAAACGCGGTGATCGGCACATCAATTTTTAGTTCGACAACAATTTGTGGTGCTTCGCCCTTCATTTCGGCGACCGCCTCGGTGACTAGTTGGCAATATAAGTCGTAACCAACCGCTGCGATGTGGCCACTTTGTGCTTCACCGAGCAAATTGCCTGCGCCGCGAATCTCGAGATCGCGCATCGCAATTTTGAAACCACTGCCGAGTTCTGTGGCTTCACCGATCGTGCGCAATCTTTCGTAGGCGTCTTCAGAAAGTGCACGATCTCGTGGATGAAACAAATATGCATATGCTCGTTGCCCGCTGCGACCGACGCGTCCGCGGAGTTGGTGCAACTGACCGAGGCCGAGCAAGTCGGCGCGTTCTACGACGAGAGTGTTCACGGTCGGCATGTCGATGCCACTTTCGATGATCGTGGTGCACACCAACACATCGAATTTGCCCTCCCAGAAATCTTGCACTGTTCGTTCGAGTACTGCTTCGTCCATTTGTCCGTGCGCCACGACAATTCGCGCCTCGGGCACGAGTTGGCGCAGGGTTCGTGCACGATCTTCGATCGTCTTGACACGATTGTGCACCCAGAACACTTGACCATCGCGCAAAAGTTCGCGGCGAATCGCCTCAGTTGCGACTCTGTCGTCTTCTTCGCCGACAAATGTGAGAATCGGTTGACGGTCTGCGGGCGGAGTATGCAACAACGACAAATCGCGGATGCCGACGAGGCTCATCTCGAGCGTGCGTGGTATCGGCGTCGCGGTCAACGTCAATACGTCGACATTCGTCTTCAACTGTTTCATTTGTTCTTTGTGCTGAACTCCGAATCGTTGTTCTTCGTCAACGACCAACAAACCCAAATCTTTGAACTTGACGCCTTCTTGCAAGAGTCTGTGTGTGCCGATCACGCAGTCAATTTCGCCGGTCGCGAGTTGCTGGATTACTTTTTTGGCGCGCGCGGCCGTCAAAAAACGCGACAAGACTTCGACGCGAATCGGATAACCGGCAAATCGTGTGGCAAAAGTTGTGCCGTGTTGCGACGCAAGCAGTGTCGTCGGCACCAGCACGGCAACTTGTTTGCCGTCTTGAATGCACTTGAACGCCGCGCGAACCGCGACCTCTGTCTTGCCGAAACCCACATCGCCGCAGACAAGACGATCCATTGGTACTTCGCGCTCCATGTCGGCTTTCGTATCTGTGATCGCGATGCGCTGGTCGGGGGTTTCTACAAACGGAAACGCCGCTTCCATTTCGTCTTGCCAGGCCGTGTCTGGTGCGAAAGCATGACCAATCGCCGAAACTCGGCGTTGGTATAGCACGACAAGTTCTTGGGCGATCTGGCGAACCGCGCTTCGCACACGCGACTTGGCACGGGCAAAGTCTGAGCCACCCATGCGGTTGAGTGTTGGCGAGTCTCCGCCGATGTATTGCCGAATCGCGTCGATGTGATCTGTGGGCACATAGAGATTGCCGTTGTTGTATTGCAAGTGCAAATAATCGCGCTCGACGCCACCCATCGACTGTTTGGCCATGCCGAGGTATTTGCCGACGCCGTGAACTTGATGCACGACAAAATCGCCCGGTTTCAAATCTTCAAAGATGCTCGACGAACCTCGCTTCGGCGGTTTGACGATTCTGTGAGTGCGACGGCGACCCGTCAGGTCGCTTTCGGTGATAATCGCCAATTCGTGATCATTGAGAATGCAGCCGTTATGTAATGGTGCGACGATTATCGACACACCGGGGCTAGCGACCGAACTCGAATCTTGCTGCGGCGATCGAACAGTTACGCCCTCGAGGGTCAAGACCTCATTGAATCGTTGAGCAGAACTCGGTGTATCCGCGCAAATGACGACGCGAAATTTTTTTGTTACCAGTCGCAGAATTCGGGTCGCCAATGCTTCGGTGTCGCCAGTTGCCTGACCCCATGTCGACGAGACGATGGTTGATGATGTCGGCGAGTCGGCGATCGGGTTGAGAGAAATAATCGACTCAGCCGAGGTGTTTTCTAAAAATGTGTCGATCTCTGAATGCAAACGCGGATATTTCTGATCGGGGTCGCGCGACCAAGTTGACGCAAGTGCGCGCGCGAGGTCGTCTTCTTCGGCGATCAGATCGCGCGCACGGTCGCGCATGCGTCGCGGTTCGATGAGCACGATGTGCATCGGCGCATTGCTGGTGCAAATATCGGTGAGCACTTCGTCGTCTGTAGCGACCCAAGGCAGCCAAGATTCGACACCGTCGAAAGTCATCGATTGGGCGATGCGATCCCAGTTTTCTTGACCCCAAGGTTCTTTGGCGATCAAGTCTCGAGATCTTTTTGCGACAGCCTCGTTGATGATTATTTCGCGCGCCGGAAAGATGCGCGCAGACGACAAGTCGTCGGTGCTGCGTTGATCGTTGACGTTGAAAGTTGTTAATCGGTCGACTTCGTCACCCCATAGATCGATGCGAATCGGGGCGTCACTAGTCGACGGAAACACGTCGATGATCGAACCACGACGCGCAAATTCACCGCGGTGCTCGACGATTTCTTCACGTCGGTATCCGTATTTGCTGAGAGTTGCGACGAGCTCTTCGGTGTCGAGCTGTGTCTTTGGCGCAACTTCGAGCGGATCAACAACCGTGTTGCTCAAATGTTGCAACAAGGCACGCACACCCGTGACGATGATTTTCGGTCGGTCGTACTTGATGCGCCACAAAACTTCGAGGCGCTTGCCCATGGTTTCACAGTTCGGGCTGACTCGCTCGAACGGCAGCGTCTCCCAAGCTGGAAACAGCGCAACATCGCGCTCGGGCAAGAACGCGAGAAGATCATCGCGCAACTGATTTGCCATCATGCCCGTCGGTGTGGCGACGACGACGATCTCATTTTCGGTGCGTTGCACGAGACCAGCGAGCAACAGCGACCACGCGTGGTCGGCGCAGATTATTGATGCGCTTTGCTCACCGAGTGCGGCGCTGAGGGCCGGCTCAAAACTCAGGGTTGGCGCAAGTTCGCCGAGGACGCCGAAGGTTGTCATCGTGTTGGTCGCCTAGCGGGCGTTGATAGTTCGCATCGCGGCATCGAGGCCTTCGGTGACGATCAGTTGCACTGCATCGGCGGCGACTTGCACTGAAATGTCGAGCAATTCTCGCTCGCGCGTCGGAATTTTTGACAGAACATGATCGCCACCTTGTTCTTTTGACGGAGGTTTGCCGACACCGATGCGCACACGCAAAAAATCTTGCGTCTTGAGATGTTGGGTGATCGACTGCAAGCCGTTGTGGCCGGCAAGTCCGCCACCTGATTTAATTTTGACGACGCCTGGTTCTAAATCGAGTTCATCATGAACCACAATTATTTTTAGCGGATCAACGATCGCATAACGTCGGGCGAGTGGGCCAACTGCGTTACCTGACTCGTTCATAAAAGTTGTCGGCATCGCCAACAAAATATGTTTGCTTTGCGAATTTGATGTCGTGTTTACTTCGGCGAACAGCGCCCGATCGCGACCCGCTTTCAACGTCACATTCAGGCGTTTCGCGAGAAGTTCAATCGCTTCGAAGCCGACATTGTGTCGCGTGCGCGAATATTTAGAGCCGGGGTTGCCTAATCCGACGATTAGAAAATCAAACTCGGCGCCGCGTCGCTCAGGTCGCTTCGCGCGACCGAACAGCGCCATTTAGTTTTACGCCGTTGGCTTGGCCGCCGGTTTGGCGTCGCCCGCAGGAGCAGCACCAGCCGCTGGTGTTGCACCATCGGCAGGGGCGGCACCGGCTTCACCTTCGACTGCCGCAGCAGCAACAGGCGCGACTTCTTCAATCTTGGTTGTGAGCACGGTGACGACAACAAGGTCGGGGTCGCCGACTGCTGTGCAACCACTTGGCAACACGATTTCTGAAAGATGAATTACGTCTTCCATGCCCATGTTGGTGACATCGATCAAAATTTCGTTTGGAATATTTGCCGCAGTTGCGCGAATCTGAATTGTGTTGACGGTTGCGTCGACCAAACCACCATCGGCCAAAACTGCTTTTGCAGTGCCCTTGAGGTGAACCGGAATATCCATTGTGATGAGTTCGGTCAGCGAGATCTGCATGAAGTCGACATGGCGAACAACTCGCTTTACTGGGTCGCGCTGCAGTTCTTTGACGATTGCCGGATATTTCGTGTCGCCAACTTCGAGTTCGAGAATCGTGTTGGCGCCTGCAGGGCCAGCAAGAGCAAGACGCAAGTCGCGACGATCAACTGTAACTTTCACTGGTGTCATGCCGTGACCGTAGACAACGCAAGGAATTTGGTCGGCCAAAACGAGGCGACGCGATTCTGCACTGCCGATTGTGCGACCAATTTTTGTTTTGAGTGATGTTGGCATGATTGCTCCGGAAATAGTTAAAGTCGTCGTTCAAACGACGGCTTTTTATTCTAAGGGTCAAAGCCGATAGTTGCCACAAAAACAACGGCGATATCGCCGAATTCTGTGCAGTTTTGCGTCGTTTAAGACTGGTTTTCGCCGCCGAAAAGGTCGCTGACACTGGTGTCTTCAAACACGGCCGACAAGGCGTCGGCCAAAATTTTTGCCACCGACAGAATTTCAAATTTGGCGATGCGTTTTTCTGGCGCGAGCGGCAAAGTGTTGGTCAGCACCACTCGCGAAATTCGTGACTTGTTGAGGCGTTCAACTGCAGGACCAGAGAGCACACCGTGGGTTGCCATCGCCCAAACTTCTTTGGCACCACGCGCATAAAGCAATTCGGCGGCACTGCAAATTGTGCCACCAGTGTCGATCATGTCGTCGGCGAGAATGCACAAACGACCTTCGACATCACCGATAACTTATTTTGCTTCGGCGATGTTCGTCGTGTTCTTAGGTCGACGCTTGTTGATGAATGCAACATCGGCGCTCATGTCGGTGAGATGTTGGGCGAAACGTTCGGCAACTTTAACTCGACCTGCGTCCGGCGAAACAATAACGAGACCTTCACGAGCATTGTCGCGGACATATTGTTCGAGCACCGGAATCGCCGTCAAGTGGTCAACCGGGCCCTCGAAGAAACCTTGAATTTGTCCGCTGTGCAAATCGATCGACACCATTCGCTTCGACCCTGCTGCTTTGAACATGTCTGCAATCAGGCGGGCGGTAATCGGTTCGCGTCCTTCTGCTTTGCGGTCTTGGCGTGCGTATCCATAAAAAGGACAAACCGCTGTAACGCGTTTTGCTGTTGCGCGATATGCGGTATCGATCATTATTAATTGCTCCATGATCGAGTCGTTAATGCTGCGACCGTCGTGACTGCAATGCGTTTGCATGATGAACACATCGCCGCCACGAATGCTCTCGCCAAATCTCGGCCTGAGTTCGCCGTTCGCGAATTCGACTATGTTCGCGTCGCCAAGTTGAACGTTCAAATGTTGTGCGACTTCTTGGGCGAGTGCGGGGTGAGTGCGACCCGAATAAATTGCCATTCGTTTTGTGGTGACTTTGTCGATGGTTTTATTCACTGCGAGACATCTTAGAACGAATCGCCGAGGGCCTCGCCAGCTTGCGCAGGCTTGCGCTCTCTCGTGTTGGCTTGCGCCCGCTGACGCAGGCTCGCGCTAGCTTGCGCTAGCTGACGCGGGCTCGCGCTAGCTTGCGCTACTTTGCGTCGGGCACGACCGTGCCAGGCTCAAGGTTTGCAAACGGTCCGACCTTTGCGTTTCTACCGATTTTGGCGTCACGGGCGTTCGTCATCTCGACGCATGCCCCAGCGCCAACAATCGTGTTGACAAGACGCGAATTTGGCCCGATCTCGCAGTTGTCGCCAATTTCTGTGTCGCCTTGCAGAATCGTGCCCGGCAACAATGTCACATCTTTGCCGATTTTCACGGTGACATCGACAAATGTGTGTTGTGGCTCGAACATCGTCACTCCCGACATCAGCAACGCCGTGTTGGTGCGATTGCGCAATTCGCGTTCGGCCATCGCCAGTTGCCAACGATCGTTGACGCCACCGATTTCGTTTGCTGGCGCGGTGTGCGAACCAACTTGATGACCCATGCCGGCCAAAACTTCGATCGCGTCGGTCAGGTAATACTCGGACTGCGAATTGTTGTTCGAAATTCGACGTAGCGCGGGGCCGAGAAGGTCGCGTCGAAACGCATAAATTCCGGTGTTGATTTCGTGGATTGATTTGATTTCTGGTGACGCGTCTCGCTCTTCGACAATTTTCAGAATGCGGTCGTCTTTCGCCCGCAAAATTCGACCGTAACCCGTCGGTGAATCAACAAACGCTGTCAACACCGTGGCCGCATTTTTTGAATTCTGGTGTTCATTGACGAGTGTCGAAATCGTGCTCGCTTTTAGCAACGGTGTGTCACCAGGCATCACGATAATTGTCGATGTGTCAGAAACTTCGCTGGTGGCGCCCGCTGTTGCGTCGACGCTGGTTAATCCAACGATTGTTGCATCGCCCGTGCCGCGTTGAACTTTTTGTTCTGCAAAAGAGACATGAGCCCATTTCGGCGCGTTCTTCGTGACAGCATCTGTCACTTGCTGTGCTGCGTGACCGACGACGATTACGGTTTTTTTGACCTGCAACTCTTGCAATGCACCGATCACATGAATGACCATTTCGCGGCCGCAAATGATGTGCAATGGCTTTGGTCGAGTTGACTGCATTCGAGTGCCCTCACCCGCGGCAAGGACAATTGCGTAAACCGACACGCAATATTTATAACACGAACTATTTAGGTGTCGATGCAGTGATTCTTTGCGATTAAAGTTCCGGGGAGAGGACTCGAACCCCTATATACGGGACCAAAACCCGTTGTCCTGCCATTGAACGACCCCGGAATGGGTTTGGGCTGACGTCTCTACGGTAGCGAATTTTGTGTGTCGTTTACCATCTGCGTCAGATATCGTATTGCGAGTCATGGGATCACTGGTCAAGCGCCGCCGCAAGCGAATGCGCAAAAAGAAGCACAAGAAGATGCTTCGCCGTACCCGTCATCAACGCAATAAGTAGAGCGCTTCGCACCGTCTCTTCGCGTCATCAACGCAACAAATAGCCCGCTTCGCGCCGTCTCTGCGCGCTGATCTTTAATTCGTGCGGGTGGTGATAACCGTGGTGTCGGGTAATTGTGCGGCGAGATTGGCGAAGTGGCCATCGAGCCACCAAGTTGAACCGCTGCCCGCAAGCGACGGTGCAACACCACATGCTTGCGCGATTTTTTCTTTCCATATTGCGAGTCGTGGTTCGACTTTGATCGCCGCCGGCTCCAAATCATTTACGCCATCGTGTTTGACTCGCGTTTTGCAATTATCAGTGAGTTCATCGAACGCGCGATAAACCGCGGGTGTCGAAACACGAAATGGCGGCACGACAAGAGTGATTTCGCGCTCGACTTTTTTGAGCGGATTAACAACCTCGCCGATGCCCGACACCCGCGCCCTGCCACCGATCATGCAAAACGCGATATCAGCGCCGAGTTTCGCCGCACTCACCAAATCTTTGAAACCTGCCCAGCGCAAGATTGCCGCAGCGTCGGCAGAGCCGCCACCGAGCCCCCCACCAGACGGAATATTTTTTGTGATCGAGACGTGGGCTTGACGATTGGCAAGTCGCAATGCTCGCACGACGAGATTGTCGCTCGAGTTTTTGATATCGTCGGCGAACTTGCCGGTGATCGCGAGACCAGTTCGTGAAGTGTCGATTGTTAACTCATCGGCAAGTTCAAGCGTCACCATCTCGGCATCGATCAAATGAAAACCGTCAGGGCGAATGCCTGTTATTTGAAGTGACAGCGTGAGTTTGGCAGGCGCGACAAGCGAAACGATTTGGTCGCTCATGGTTGGCGGCTAGGGGTGCTGTGATCGGTCGATGCGCCGAGTGCAGAGGGGGCTGTCGAATCTCGGGTGGCAATCGTGTCATGCAAGAGTCGAGCGTCGATGGCTCGGCGCAAACGACCCCATGCCGCTAAATCAAGTTGCTCGGCGCGTGACTCTGGGTTGACGTCTGCTTTAACAAAGTCTTCAGGTGTCGTAATCATGTCGAGCGCGCGACGCAACATCTTGCGACGCTTGGCAAAACCGGCACGCACCAACGAAAAGAGTTCTTTGGCGACGACACCCTCGACACCAGGTGTGTTGCGTCGACGAATTTCAACCAATGACGATTCGACACGCGGCTGCGGAAAAAAAACTGAAGGCGGCACTTGTCCGACGACTTTAGAACTTGCCCAATAATCGACTTTCACACTCACCGCACCGTAGGCCTCAGTGCCAGCGCGGGCAACAAGGCGATCGCCAACTTCGCTTTGCACCATCACCAACATGTGATTCACTTCGGCGATGCCGTCAAGCAGATCGGCAACGATGATCGTCGCAATGTTGTATGGCAAGTTGGCAACGACGTGCCAATGCTTTGACTTGGCAAGCAATGGCTGCCAGTCGAGTTGCAATGCATCTGCGTGAATAACTTCGACATTTGCTAGTTGTTTCGTGTTCGCGCGCAAAACTTCGACCAAACCATTGTCAATTTCGACGGCGACGACATTGGCACCAGTTTCGGCCAGTGCAAGAGTCAATGAGCCAAGACCCGCGCCAATTTCAAGCACGAAGTCACCAGCACCAACTTCGGCAAGTCGAGCGATTTTGCGCACCATGTTGGCATCAACCACGAAGTTCTGCCCGAATGCCCGACGCGGCGCGAGACCGTGCTTGTCGAGCATCGCGACAATTTCATTGCGAGAAAAAGTCACGAGTGCTTGGTCACCATGAAACAGACACAGGTATCGGCGCATCGACGAGATTTGCCAACGACTCAAATACTTTCGTGTGCAAAAGCATCGTTGCGCCAGAAGGCAGAGATGTGCGAAACACATTGGTGCAGGTTGTCGTTCGTCCGTTGTTCAAATTTTGAACGACAATTTTGATGCCGAGTGGTGCTTGGGGCATGTAACAGACGATTTCAGGCGCATTGTCAAAATTACTGAACGATGCGATCGCTTGAACTCCCGTCAAATTGCTGGAAGGATAGGCGATTTGAGCAGAGCCGTCTTGCACGATTGGCGACGGTCCACCCAAGATAATCGGCTCGAGCGAACCATCTTCGGGTTCGCCGCCGAGACCTGAGTCAATTTGCGTTGTCGTCGTTACCACCGCGACGACACCTTCGTTTTTGTCACCACCACCATTGATCATCATCAGCGGCAACACGAGCATGGTGACGATCGCCGCTAGCGCGATTCGTCGTCGTTCAAAAGTTGAAAGAAACAATGTCTTCAGGTTACGCAGCGATACCAGGGAATGCAATCGTCGCATTGCGTGTCGTTTGCTCGGCAATTTCATCAACCGAAACTTTTCTCACTTCGGCAAGGCACGCGCCAACTTCAACCAAGAATGCGGGCTGATTCGATTTGCCGCGATGTGGCACAGGTGCAAGAAACGGGCTGTCGGTCTCGACGAGCATTCTGTCGACGCTGCAAACTTTCGCCGCGTCACGAATCTCTTCGGCTTTTTTAAATGTGACGATGCCCGAAAACGAGAGGTATGCACCAATGTCTAGACACTTTTTTGCCTCGACTGGTGAACCCGTAAAGCAGTGAAAAATAGTTTTCTCGGGCACACCACACGAGTTGAGAATTTCAAATGTTTCATCCCATGCTTCACGGGTATGAATGACTAGTGGCAATTTGTGTTGGTGGGCGAATGCAATCTGTGCCGCAAACATCTCGCGCTGCACCGCACGATCAGAATGGTCGTAAAAATAATCGAGCCCGCATTCGCCGATGGCAACGACACGTTCGTGGGTGATCAAATCATGTAAACCATCGAGACCGTTTTTTGCATCATGCGGGTGTAAACCGACGGTTGCCCAGACGTCTTTATTCGAAGCTGCCAGATCGATAGCCGCTTTCGAGGTCTTCAAATCGGTGCCGATCGTAATCATGCGCTTTACACCGGCTTCGCGCGCCGCGATTAACGCCGCATCAGCACCACCAGGAATATCCTCGTAGGTCACATGGCAATGAGTGTCGACCCACTCTGGTGTTGTAGCCAGCATCGCGCTCACACCTAGATTTTTTTGCGCGGAAACAGTGGCTCGCCCTTCGTCACGGTTGTGCCACCGGGGTAGCGACCCCAATTCGTGTCGATGCCGACGCGTTGATCGGCGACGTCGCCCGTCAATCCCAGTCGTTGCCATACATCTTGACAAGTTTTCGGCATCGCCGGGCTCGCCAAAATCGTCACGATACGCAATGCTTCGAGCGCGTCACCCATGACGATGTCGAGTTCTTTGCCCGGCTCCATCTTCCATGGTTCGTTAGTCTCGAGAAACGCATTTGTCGCACGTATCAACGACCACGTGGCATCGAGCGCTCGACTTGGTTGCACATTTTGCCATTCGCGAATCGTGTCGCCGACACTTTGGGTCGCGATCGTCGCGAGAGGGCTCGACTCAGAAGGCACAGGTCCGATGCCGCCGCACTTTTTTTCGACGACTGTTGCCACCCGCGCGGCAAGGGTGCCGAAGTTGTTGGCGAGATCTGAGTTGTAGCGCGAGAGCAGACCTTCGTATGAAAAGTCGCCGTCATTGCCATAATTCGTGTCTGACAAAACGTAGTAACGAAACCCGTCCACGCCGATTTCGTCGATCAAGTCGAGTGGATTCACGACGTTGCCCGTTGTCTTCGACATTTTTTCGCCGCCGACAAGCAACCATCCACCAACCGCCCAACCCTTTGGCGGCTCTAAACCGGCCGACATCAACATTGCGGGCCAATACACACAGTGAAAACGAATTATGTCTTTGCCGATGAAGTGATAATCGACGGGCCACTTTGTGGCGAATTGCTTGTCGTCGGTGCCGTAGCCGTGTGCGGTGATGTAGTTGGCTAGTGCGTCGAACCAAACATATGCGACGTGTGATTTGTCCCACGGCAATTCGATGCCCCAGGTCAGGGTTTTTCGGCTGACTGAAAAGTCGCGCAAACCTTGTTTGATGAAACCAGTTACTTCGTTGACGCGATGGTCGGGCTTGATCGCATCAGGATGGTCGGCATACCACTTGAGAAGTTTTTCTTCATAGCGAGAAAGACGAAAGAAATAGTTTTCTTCTTCGACATACTCGGCTTTCGTGTTGTGAATCTTGCACTTGTCGTTGTCGAGTTCTTCGGGTGTGTAGTAGGCCTCGCACGCCACGCAATAGTGACCGCGATATGTGTCAACTTCGATGTCGCCAGCGTCGTAGCAAGCCTGCAGAAGCTTTTGCACGCCAATCTTGTGTCGCTCTTCGGTGGTGCGGATGAAGTCACTGACATCGATGTTCAAGCGTTGCCAGGCATCGGCGAACAACGGCGCAATCTTGTCGACAAACTGCTGTGGTGAAACACCTTCGGCATCGGCAAATTGCTGAATCTTCAGACCGTGTTCGTCGGTGCCAGTAAGTAGGTGTACATCATCGCCGCAGAGTTTGTGCCAGCGACAAACCGCATCAGCA